>OGOO01000009.1_pt1 | contig 229519 bp, 244 predicted proteins | sample 1552651 | NCBI WGS metagenome assembly OGOO01 (sample SAMEA2580118, study PRJEB22360) | human gut metagenome | biome: human gut; feature: human-associated habitat; material: faeces | place: Denmark | collected 2008/2010 | reverse complement strand
TGTAATGCTAATAGTTCATAATCTCCAATAGTATCTACAACTTTAAATCCATAATATTCAAAAAATTTCTTTTCTCCAATAAAAGGTTTCTTCTTTTTAGAAACTAGAGTACATATACCACTTTTACCTTTTTCTTTTGAATCGTTTATTGCATATTCTATTAATTCTTTTCCAATTCCTTTGCCTTTAAAACTCCCTGCTACCCATAAGCAATAAATATATTCATAATTTTTACCACTAATAGGAACCCATGCTGTTTCTATTGGCTCATATTCAATAAATATTTTTCCTCTTGCATTTAATTTTCTAAAAACATGACCATCTTTTAATTTGCTTTTTATCCATTCCTTTTTACTATCAACACCGGCTTGATGTTTTTTATCTCCTATTGCACAACATATATGCTCCTCATCAATGTTTTCTAATGTCAAATTTATATATTCGTTCATTTATTTAATCCTCCCTACAAATTACTATTTGTCTAACTAATCAATAAATTATAATTATTTGTAAAATCTTAATACTTGATATTGATAATAATCACTGCTATCTAAATATCCAACAGAGATACCTTTTCCGTTATATGCTGTTTTACCAGTAGTCGATTTAGTTTTTGCTTCATCTAATAATGATTAATTTCAGTTTCTGTTGCCTCATTATAATTTGCTTTTATTAAATGTTTAGCATATGTAAGTGCAGCATCACCATACTTGCTAGCTTTATCTACATAAATGAGCATATAGTCTACAATGTCAGTTGCTTTATCTCCTGTATATTTTTCTGGAACAATTACTAATGAAACTCCATCAAGTAATCCATACCAATACTGATTATTATATTCAGTTAAATAATCAGTTGATGCTGAATTTAAATAAGAACCATCATTATCCATTACTTCAGTATTAAATTTTGCAACTAAAGCATCAGTTGTTTCTTTTTCTACGGAACCATATTTTTCTTGACTTTCTTGTAAATCTTTTTTAGCATCCTCTACACTAGACTTGCCACATCCTGTTAATCCTAAAGCCATAACCCCACATAGTAAAATAGCAAATAATGTCTTTCTCATAATCAATCCTCCATTTCAACAAATTACTATTTTTCTAACTAATTACTAAATTGTAATTTGTTATTAAATAGTAAATTCAACTGCTATATTAAAAGATTTGTATTTTCCCTCTTCATATTCATAATCAATTCCTTTTATAATTCTGTAAGTCCCTTTTGCAAGTTTACCATATCCATTTTCCCAATTAATTTCAATTTCTTTATTTTCTCTTGCCGAAAGTTGAAAAGCAGGCATAGTAAAATTCAATTCCACATTTATTTTATGCCATTCTCCATCTTTTTTAATCTCTATTTCATAAGGATTTCCATATTGGAAATTTTTATCACTATTATTAGTTAAAACTAGAGTTGCACTTTTATTTGTTAATGTTCCTTCTTTAATAGTCATTATAACATCATTTTGTGAAATTTTAATATCAGACTTATTTCCTATATCAAATTCATTTTTTTGCTTTCCACAACCAGTCATTCCCAATACCATAACCCCACATAATAAAATAGTTAAAATTGTTTTTTTCATAATCAATCCTCCATTTCAACAAATTACTATTTATCTGTCACTTCTATATATAATTATACCATACTTTCTTTATTTTCTCTAACAAAGTGTATATATGTGTGCTAACAAAAAAGGTTTTAGGGTTTCCCTAACTATCAGCAAATGTTAGGAGGACATTTGCAGTGCTGGCTAAGACATAAGTCTTAGTCTACACCAAGACTTCCTTTTCATCTTTCTTTAACTTGATACTTACTTTTCCAGTTTATATTTTTTAAATTACATAAAAAATCATTATAATCTTTTCCACTTTCTGCTGGAGCATCAATTATTTTATAACTATCTGATAAAGAATATTCTAATGCTTTAGTTGCTAATCTTCCTGCATTATCATTATCAAAATGCACTATAATTGTATCTATATTTTGATTATTTTTTAAATAAGTTGTTATTGTTTTAGCCACTTTACTACCTATTACATCTTTTGAAGTTTGATAAACTCCTGCTAGAGATAATAAATTTTCTTCATCCCATTTTTCATTTTTCATTTCTTTTATTGTCGCATAAGATAATAAATCAATAGCACTTTCAAATATATGAACTTCATTATTTGGAATAACTGCCTTTAATTTAAAAGAAAATGCTTTATCACTACCATAAGCATCGCACATATATCTACTTGCATTTGTTCCTCTAACTCCTGCATATCTAGGATTATTTTCTTCATCAAATCCTACAAAAACTACATTGTTATGTGGATAAGTTTGATAAATATAACCTTTATTTATACATTCTTCTACTATAGTTTTACTTATTCCTCTATCAGTCAAATAAGTAATTACTCTATCATTATATTTAGATTTATTCGGTAGAACTAACTTTTTTATCTTTTCTTTTTCAGTCAGTTGTATCTTTGGTATGTATTTTTTCTCTATTCCTTTTTGGTTAATTAAGTGTTCTACTGCTTCAGTAAATGAATATTCTTCTACTTGTATTAAATATTCTAGTGCTGTAATCCCTCCAATTCCTCTTGAAAACCAGTACCATTTACCATTACTTATCTTTAAACTATCATGTGTTCTTGTGTGATATGTACCTCTTGATTCATATACTAATTCATCTGGATTTTTATTTTGCAAATAAGATAATACATCTATTTCTTTTGCTTTATCTATCTGTTCTTGAGTAAAGTATGCCATTATCTTTCCTCTTTATCTTTTTGCTTTTTCTCTCTTGTTATAGTTTCTTTTAAAATAGGTAATATCTTTTCTTCAATATTATTATAAAAATTACTATTAAAGGTATTTATATCTACTAAATATTTTAATTGTTCGTTATCTTTAACATCATTAAGAAAGTCATATAAATATCTTGTTCCACCACTATCAAGTATTTCTTTAACTAATAATGGACTTAAAGTTTCATACTTTCCTAGTCCATATTTTTGTTTTAAATGATAACAAAAATCATAATTATTTAGTTCTTCTAATGTGTCACTAATTATAATATACTTATTATCATCTTTACAATTTAATAACTGCTTATCAACATATTCCCTACATAGTTCATTTATATCTTCTTGTACTAATTCTTCCACTTCCTTATGAATATCAAAATCATATTCAAGCCAAGATTCATATAAGTATTTTAATGTATTATTTCTTTCAAGAAGTGCTTTAATTTCATATCTATCAAGAATATCATTACCGACATATAAATCTTTAATTTCCTGCTTTAAAGTTATTTCATAAGTTTTATTTATAATACTTAAAGAATCTAATTTTATTATTTCTTGAATAAATTCATTATATTCTTTTTCTAATTTATTATTTAATTCATCTAATAATGTTTTATTTGATTTCACTTTCTTCCTCCAATCTAAAAAGATATTAACTTTTATTGTCAATATCTTTATCAAAATAATCCATTCTATTTAATGTATATAACATTTCATATTGTCCTTTAAAAAACATTTCTTCTAGTTCTATATACTTTTGATTTAAAAGATTTTTTAGTATTTCTATTAAAGCTAGACATTCTTTACTATTTAAGTTATTAGGATTTGTACTTTCAAGTATCTTATTTACATTAGGATATTTTTTTAAAAGTTGTTGATTATTCATTTCTAATTTAGAATATACTTTATTTTTCTTTTGTAAATCTAACTGCATATCAGAAACAAAATATCCAAAAGTTTCATAACTTGTCTTAAAAAAACTATTTATCTTTTTCATTTTTGTCATTCATATCCTTAATTATCGCAACAAAAGGAACACCTAAAGCCCAAGCTATCTTATCAATAGTATCAATAGGAGGATTAGCTTTTAACTCTCCATTTTCTAACTTTTTAATATATTGTCCCTTTTTACCAAGATATGATGCTAATTCTTCTTCATTCATTCCTCTTATAGTTCTGTAATATCTAACATTATATGAAATTATCTTTTTTAATTCTGCATTTGCTTTTGCAACTCTTTTGTTTCTTTCTTTAACTCTCTCTACATCCACAATACTTCCACCTTTCATAAAGCATTATAAAACTATAAAGAGCATTTAACAAATGTACAAATTATCTTTCGTAGCTGTTTTTATACATTTGCCTATTTTGCTCTACTTCTTCTACATCATCATCTAATATTTCGTTAGTTTTCTCATTCATATTTAATAATCTATTAACCTCATTTAATCTTTTTTGTTTTTCTTTTAACTCTTCTTCTTGATTAAATGAATTACCAAACTCTAATTTTGCTTTTTCAAGTTGAGTTTTTATTGTTTCAAGTTCTGTTTGCGAGTCTAACAAATGACTTGATATATTATCTAGTGCATTATCAATTCTTGTAATATTTCCAAGTTCACTATTTCCTAGATTAACAATAGTAATAGAATTTCTCTTTAAAATTAAGTTATACTCTTTCATAAATGCAAAGAACTTTAACTCCATTTTAAATCCTTTATACTCTCCTATCTCTTTTGTTTCATCACTTATAATGCTTTTACATTCATCAATTATCTTCGCACCAGCATCTTGTTTTTCAGAATATGTTATCCCATTGATAGTCATACCAGTAAAACTATCTTCATTACTATAATTATCACCTAAATATTCAATATCAGTTTTATAATTTTCAATATTTTTTTCTAATTCTTTTATTCTATTAGGATACTTCTTTTTAATTTTATCTTCTAAATCATATTGTTCATTTAGATAGCTTTGTTTTAAAAGTTTTAATTTTGATACTTGAGTATCTAATTCAGTTTTTTCAATTATCAATGGATTACCAGCTGCAAGTGCTTTTATTTCTGCATAAGAAAGTGCTACTTCATCTATATCTTCAGCACTTCTAACAGGTGTTTTAGATGTCATTATTTGAGATATGAACTTCTGTTTATTCTCTACTAATTGATAAAGGTAAGCATCAAATGTCTTTTCTGTTACATATCTATAAATATATACTTCTTTATTTTGGTTTCCTTGTCTTATAATTCTTCCACTTCTTTGTATTAAATCACTAGGTCGCCACGGACAATCTAAATCATGAAGTGCTATTAGTCTATCTTGGCAGTTTGTTCCAGCACCCATTTTAACGGTGCTACCCATTAAAACTCTTACTTGTCCTGCTCTTACTTTTGCAAATAGTGCTTGTTTTTGTAATTCTGTATTAGCATTATGAATAAACTCCACTTCATTTTCTGGTATTCCTTTTGCTACTAATTTATTTTTTAAATCAGTGTAGGCATCAAATGAGTCATCCCCTTTTGGAGTAGATAAATCACAAAATACTAATTGAGCAGATTTTTTATCTTTTGTTTCTTCCCATATCTTGTAAATATTTTGTGAGCAAGTATCTATTTTGCTATTCTCATAATCTGGTAATAATTCATTTATTAGTCTTTGATCTAGTGCTATTTTTCTACCCTCATTAGTGATTTTAAGCATATTATCTACTTTTGAATCTACTTCTCTATTCCTTACTTTTTCAGCTCGTTCTCCTAATGAATTTACTAAATCTAATTGAGTTTGACTTGGTTTTATTACTATGTTTTCATAATTTGCTTTAGGTAGTGGTAAATTTAATGTATCTGATGTTTTAATATCAGCAACCTCCTTAAACATATTCATTAACTCTGGTAGGTTATAAAATTTAGCAAATCTAGTTTTAGTTCTATAACCAGTTCCCTCAGGTGCGAGTTCTATTGCAGTTACTGTTTCTCCAAAAGTAGATGCCCAAGCATCAAAATGTTGTAACTTACTTTCTATAAGTTTATCGTATTGCAAATATCTTTGCATAGTGTAGAGTTCAACCATAGAGTTAGAAATTGGTGTTCCAGTTGCAAATACTATTCCTTTTCCACCAGTTATTTCATCTAAATATCTGCACTTCATAAATAAATCACTAGACTTTTGTGCCTCTGTTTGAGCAATCCCTCCTACATTTCTCATTTTAGTATAAAGATATAAGTTTTTATAATAATGTGCTTCATCAACAAATAATCTATCAACACCCAATTCTTCAAAAGTAATAACATCATCTTTCCTTGATGTACTATTTAGATTTGCTAATTTTTTCTCAATAGACTTTTGTGTTTTCATCAATGCTTTAATACTAAATCTTTCTCCATTATGATTTTTTAAATCCTCTATTCCCTTTAATGTATCTTGAAGTTGTTGCTCTAATATGGCAACTTGTCTTTTAATAGACATTGGTATTTTTTCAAATTGAGAGTGTCCTATGATTACTGCATCCCATTCTCCTGTTGCAATTCTTGAACAAAACTTCTTTCTATTTGCAGTTTCAAAATCTTTTTTAGTTGAAACAAGTATATTAGCACTTGGATAAAGTTGTAAGAACTCACTAGCAAATTGTTCTATTATGTGATTAGGTACTACAAACAAACTCTTATTACAAAGTCCTAATCTTTTACTTTCCATAGCACTTGCCACCATTTCAAAAGTCTTTCCAGCCCCAACTTCATGAGCTAGTAAAGTATTTCCACCATATAAAACTCTTGCTATTGCATTTACTTGATGTGGTCTTAATGTTATTTCTGGATTTATTCCATCAAATGTTATATGACTACCATCATATTCTCTTGGAATTATTGCATTAAACTTTTCGTTATAAAGATATGTTAATCTTTCTCTTCTTTCTTGATCATTCCATACCCAATCTTGAAATGCTTGTTTAATTTTATCTTGTTTAGCTTGAGCTATTGCTGTTTCTTTTTTATTTAATACTGCAACTTTTTTACCATTTTCATCATAGTTATAATCAAAGATTTTTGTATCTCTTAAGTTAAGTGCATCCTCTATTAGTCTATAAGCATTTGCTCTATTAGTTCCATAAGTAGATGTAACTGCAATGGTATTTCTATCACAACTCTTATTTTCAATATTCCATTCTCCTGTGACATCAGAATAATGTGCTTTTAAATCTCTTCTAGCATAAAAACTAGCATCTATTAAATCTAAAATAAAGTTAGTAATTATATCTTCTGGTATCCATGTTGCACCTATTCTTATACTTATTTCAGTAGGTGGAATATCTTTTGGAATTACTTTCTTTAAATATTCTACATTTTTTTGATAACTACTATCTTCAAAGGCAAACTGTTTTGCTACTTTTAATTTCTCACGAACATTACCAGATAAATACTCATCTGCTGTAACCCAATAATTTGGATTACCATATTCAGGAACTCTAAATATTTCCCCTTCTAATTCTTCAAGCATTTTATCTATATCTAATCTACATAACTTTTGCATATAAGATATATCAACCTTTGCTTTTTCTTGCATTGATACTATTAAAGCATCTCTTGCATTTTCAATAATTCTTTCTTTTGATTTAGGTTTTATTGTTCTTTTATTAAATAAATCAGCTTTTCTTTTTAGATTTCCATTTTCATCTAAAACTTCAAGTGAACATAAAAGAAAATAACTTCCATCATTTGAAAATACACTAGCATTACCACGGCTGTTAATAAGTCCATACTTTTTAACAAACTTATCATATAATTCGTTTAACTCTTTTTGTTTATCTTGTATTTCATTATCACTTGCATTATCTAGTTGCAAGTTAATAATTTCTCTTGTTATATCTCTTAATTTAACTAAATTTTTAACCCTATTTTCAGCAGTTTCCGATAAGTTTTGAGGATACATTCTGCTATTTTCTCTATAATAAATGACATCATCTATTAAAGCATAAGAAAAGTTTTTTACATTCATATCTGCTTCAATAGATAAATCTTCATTATCTGCTATATCATCAATCTTATAATCTTTTATTTCTGCTTTAACATTTGGTATTGCATTATTAAGCATTTCTTCTAAATTCATATCATTTAATGGAATACATGCTGGTTCTTCCCCAAATGGTGTTGATATAAGTTCCATTTTTCCAAGTATCATTTGAGGATTATCAATGAAATATTTATTTATTCTTAAATTGTTTTCATCGGTATCAATATTTATCCATTCTGGCATTATGTCTGTAATTGAATCTCTTTTTTGAAGAAATATTATATCTGAGGTAACAGTAGTTCCTGCACTATCTTTAAATACATTATTAGGTAGTCTTATAGCACCAATTAAATCTGCTCTACTTGCTACATATTTTCTTACATCATCATTCTTTCTATCCATAAATCCTTGAGATGTAATAAATGCTATTATTCCTCCTGGTCTTACTTTATCTATGGCTTTTGCAAAAAAGTAATCATGTATTAAGAAGTTTCTCATATCATATTTCTTATCACTTACAGGAATATTTCCAAATGGAACATTTCCTATTGCAACATCAAAAAAAGAATTTGAATAGTTTACTTCTTCAAATCCTTTAACTGCGATAGATGACTTTTGATATAACTGTCTTGCTATATTTCCACTAATTATATCTTTTTCTACTCCATATATTTTCAACTTATCATTATTCGGTAAAAGTCCAATAAAGTTTCCTATACCACAACCGGGTTCTAATATATTTCCTTTATCAAGTCCAATATTAGATAGTGCTTTATACATTGCTTTAATTACCACTGGTGGTGTATAAAAAGCTGTTAATGTTGATTCTTTGGCTTGATTATATTCTTCTTCAGTTAGAAGTTCTTTTAATTCATAATACTCATCTGTCCATTTCTCTGGATCAAAAGCATCTGATAATCCACCCCAACCAACATAATTAGAAAGTATTTCTTGTTCTTCACTTGTAGCATATCTATTTTCTTTCTCGCACTTTCTTAAAACATTTATTGCTTTAATATTATTTCTATATCTTTCCTTTGGTGTTCCCACTCCTAAATAATCAGTATGTATCTTATAATTTATTCTATCCTCTAGTGGTACTTCTGGATGAAGAACATAACTAACCTCTCTTGGCTTTCTTTTAATAGGTACTTCTATTTTATCTTCTTTTAAATCATCAATTATTAAAGTATTATCTTTATTATGTATATCTTCTAATACTTCTTCTTTATCAACACTTAAATCTAATACTTTATCATCAAAATTATGATAATAAACATATATACTATCTGGATTAACTCTAATAGCAAAGTCTTTATCTTTTTCAAGCATTTTAAATAATTTATTACTTTCTATTTGTTCTTTTAACCTTAATTCACTTGTTTTATCAGCATTAAAATATGTAAAACTAGTATCATGATTAGTATTGTTCCTGCTTTCTAATGATATTGTTAGATTTCTTTTTTTAGACTTAATATGTTCCCATTTTTCTAGTTCTACTTTTCTTATTTCAAAACTATTTTCCCATATTGTATCTTTAGAACAATTATTAAACATATCAACTATAACATCTGCAAACTCTTGCTCTTTAGTAGCAAATAAAGATAACTGTACTTTATCACTTCTTGGTATTATTATCTTTTCTTTTTCAGTTGGTAATTTAGTTTCTTCTTTTTCATATTTATTAGCATATTCTTTTAATTTATTATAATCTTCCTCATTTAGTAATGTAGGAATATTATCACTATCATAATTAAAAACTTCATCAAATATAAACTTATAAAATTCTTTACCATACCAAATATTTTCATCATCCATTGCAATTAGATTATCTTTATCATCATACATTAGTTCAACATCATTTATCTTGTATTTATTTAATACATCATAAAGTAATCCTATTTCTCCATCGTTTTTATCATACATATAAATAACTGAAGAAAATTCATCATTAAATATTTGCTCTAGCTTATCAAATAAAGCATCTGTTGATAATCCTTTATTAAACCAGTCTGCCTCTACTATTTCATTTTCCCAAGTATCTTCGTTTGTTCTAGTTCCTAGTTCAACTGTTGCTATTCCATTTATATAATGAAGTTCTACACAGTATAAATTAGTTTTAACTCTTGCAACAGTAAATGAGTTAGTATCATCTAAATCTTCTAAATTAGTTATTAACTCACTTTCAATAATATCTTTTCTACTATCTGAAAAAAGAATACTGTTATTAGTATTCTCTTGTTTTAGTTGAAGATTAACTCCCTCATTACTATCTCCTCTGCTTGATTCTTCAAGTTGTTCATTAGTCCTGTCCACTTCATTGGATCTTCCATCTTCAAGTTCTCTGTTATATTCTCCTGTGCTATCAATTCTTTCATTATCAAGTTCACTCTCATCTCGGCTGTCGTATCTATCTCCAATAGGTGTTCTGCTAGTATATCCTTGATTTTCATTTGCTCGTATAAAGGTTTCTTCTTGCTTTTTAGGTAATCCAACCTCATAAGGCCATATTTCCCTATGTTGAAGTTTCTGTCTTTCACTTTCAAGTTCGGTATCTTGTAATCTCCTACTGTTTTGTAAGTTATCATTTACTTCACTCCTCTCCTTTAATTCATCTTTATCATAAACTATATTTTTATCATTATCAAATGTACGAATTTTTTCTATTTCATTTATTCTTATATTTTTTAAAGTTTCATAAATATTAAGAAGTGTCATTTCACTAATATCACTTGTAGCAGTTCCTAAACTTACAACACTCTCTATATCTTGAAACATTATAATATCTTGAAAATCAGTATATAAAAACTCTTTATCAGCATTACCTACACATTTATTTATGAGCATATAAGCAATACTTTTTTGAAGTAAGTTTTTATACTTTTGAATAATTAAATCATTATCTATATTTACTAATCTTGTATTTTCTTTATTATCTAGTAAATAATCAATATAATCTGTTATATTATCTTCTACTAAAATAGTCGCAACTGATTTTAAACTATCAATAAAAGTATCTTTGTTTTCTAGTTCTCCATATCTATTTTCTAGTGCCTCAACAACTTGATCTTGATAAGCTATTCCTACATTCCAAACTCTAACCTTTTTACCTTTTCTACCATACATACTTTGAGTATCTGATACATCCCATACATATCTTATAGATGGTTTACCATACTTTTCAGTTATTAGTGCTATACCACTATGACCTTTTTTAATTATTCTATTTAATTTACTATTCCAAGTATCATAACTAGCACAAGCTATAGCAGTTGGTCTTTGAGCATATATAAGTAATTGCTCATCAAAATCATACTTATAATTCTTTGAGGCACAACTTAAAAACGATTGCCATTTTCTTGAATCAGAGGTTATATCAGCAATCGTTTCATTATAGACTTCTTTAATATCTACTAATGTTGTAGCCATTTTTATTTACCTCTCTTTCTTTATTTGGTTTGTTCTCTATTTTCAATTAACTTACTATAATAATCTTCTACATTATCATTTTTTTCAGCTCGTAATAATAATTGCCAAATCATATCACTTGCTTCGTTAGGAAAAAATCTTACATCTACAAACTCTATATCATCATTATTAACTCTAGGTACTGAATATGTAAGTAATTTATTTTTTAGTTTTTCTGCAGTAGTTGAAAACTTTTCATCTTCAATATTCATTTTTATATTAAAATCTAAAATACCAACTAGTTGATTAAATAAATCTTTACATAATGATAATTGTGTAGATGGTGTTCTTGTTTGATGTGGCATTATATCTTCACTCCTTTCCTAATAGTTTTTGGAAATATTACTAAACAATCATCTATTTCTTCATTTTTATTACTATTTCCTAATATTTCTCCCCTAATTTCAATATAGGTATTTTTATTTATTTCTGGGAAGTCATTTATACAAGGTGTAAATAATATAAATGATATATAGTTATTAACTCTTTCAATCTTATTATCATTTATAACTTTCATCTTTGTAGGTATTTCTAAAATAAATCTTGTAAATAATTCATTATCAAATACATCTTTCTTAATAACTTTACCAGATATTTTTATTTCATTCATCTTTCATCACCCCTATCTTTATTTCTATTTAAAGATACTTGTTCAACTACTTTACTTTCTTTTATTTCTACATCTATATTTTTAGATAGTTTATCTTTTATATCTTTAACTGTAATACTATCTAGTGTATCTTTTAATATTCTTCTAGCTTCTTCTTCATTTTCTGCTACTACTGTTATTTTCATTTTTTCATATAAATTAACATTAAACTCATAATTATTCATTTTCTTTTCCTCCTTTTATTTCTTCACTATTACTTAAAAAAGCAATTATTTGTCTATTCTTAATTGCTTTCTTTAAATCTAATAAAATAATTATTTCATTACCATTTACATCTTGTATTCTTGTTAAATCATCTAGTTTTATATTTAAAATATCTTTCTCAGTCTTAAATCCTGCTTTAAATATTTTTTCTAATACTTTTGTTATTTGGCTTAAATTATATTTATTCATAGTTCTCCTCGCTTTCTAGTTCTAAAATATAAACTATTTGTTTAGTTTTATCTGTTTGACTACAAGTAATTAAAGTTAAAGTATTCTTTTTATTATCTCTGTGTATTGTTACTTTACCATTTTTTTCTGCATCATATTTTCCAACAACTTTGTATGTATATTTAATATTATTGAAATAAACATAGGCAACATCATCATTACTTAATTTATGTAGATTTTTAAAATATGAAATATAGCTATTTCCAGAATGAGCTGCAATTATAAGATTTCCATTTTTAACATTCGGCATATCACTACCCTTTATTACTTGTAAATTTTTATTGACATTGTTCCCTTTATCTTTGATATTTAAAAAACCTCTTTTAATATTTATTTTAGGGATTTCAAGAACACCTATATAGTTATAATTAAATGTTTTCTTTTCCTCTTGTTTTGGTTGTTCTTTAATTTCTTCTTCATCAATATCTACTTTAACTTCTTCAACTTCTTCTTTTCCTATATTTAAAAACTCCTGTGCTTTATTATAATCTCGCAATTCAACATAATAGTTATATGCTATTCTACCTATATACATAAAAGAACCAATTAAGAAAATGAAAGAAGCAACTAGTTTGATTAGTTGCTCCTTTTTATCAATATTCTTATTTTTTCTTGTTCTTTTTAGAAACATAAAGAAATACCCCCATTCCTACTACCATACAAGTAATACTAATTACTGTGTATAATTTACTCTCATTAGCCATAGTGTTTGGTACTTCAACTATTTGTTCATTAGTTAAATTAGCTTTAACTATTTCTCCATTTTCTTTGATTTCAAACTCTACTATTTCCTCTGTTATTTGATAACCTGTTGCACTTTCTTTTTCAATAATATGCCCTTTTCCTATAAATAAATCTTTTATAGTAATTTGTCCATTTTCATCAGTAAGTCCAGAGAATATCAAAGTAGATTCTATTGTTCCATCTTCTAATTCTTTATCTGAATAGATTTCTATTAAAGTATTAGGAATTGCTTTACCACTAACTAAATCTGTTTTAGTAAATTCTAAAGTTCCTTTTTTATAGTAGTTTTGTAATTCTACATCTTTAACTATTTCTTTTGTATATTGATCTTTATACTTTAGTTCAAAAGTATATATTTTTTCATCTAACACATGGTTATTATCAGTTGATTTTTCTTTTATATAGTATTTTCCTAATTCTAAATTATCAATAACTGCTTTCCCATTGTTAGTAGTAACAGTTGTTATCAATTCATCTTTAGAATACTTTTTCTTACTACCAATATAAATATCTTCGTTTGCATAAAGTTCTAGTTCTACTTCACTTAATAATATCTTTTCGTATCCAAAAGTATTATTATCTATAATTAACTTTTCTCCATATTTAGTGATATTTAATTTTCCTTTAACTCTTTCATTTGCAAACTTAACTACTAATAAAGCACCATAATCTTTATCAACTAGTATTTCGCTACCTTCTCCAATATGGATTGGCATAGCTTCACTATTCCATACATAACCATCTAAAACTTGATTTTTCACTTCTTCTAAAAGAAAATCACCAACTAAATTAGCTGGTGTTATAATCACTCCATTTTCATCAGTTTCATATTCACATACCTTTTTAGCTGTTGGGTATGTTATTGTTTGACAAATATATTCACTAGTATTTGCATCTTTTATTTTAAACTTAATACCAGCTTTTGTAATTACTTCTCCTGTTTCTTTATCAGTTTTAATTACTTTTAATTTTGCTTCTATTGGAGCATTACTTAATAATTTATATATATTATTACCAGTATTCTCGTTTACTTCTATCTCAAAATTCTCAACCTTCTCATAATTTGGAGTATTATTCTCTTGTGAAATAGTGTATTTTCCATAAGGTAGAGATGTTTTTGCATATCCATTTTCATCAGTTGTTATAGACTCTACAAAACATCTATTATTATTTTCAATACTTCTTAATTGTGGTCTAGGTTTACAATCATTTAAATAAATATTAAATGTTATATTAGGTTCTCCTTTTAATATTCCTGTTGTTCCACTTGCAAATGTTTTAAATAAAGTAAAATCTGCTTTTATAACTCTTTCATAAACATCTACATTAGCAAGTAAATTATCTTTATCTACTATAAATGAATATTTATTTTTATCTAAAGTATATCCTTTACTAGGTGATAGTTCTTTTAAATAAAAATCTCCTAAACTAGGTAAATAATCACTTATACCATATCCATTTTCATCAGTTGTAATCTCTCCTACCTTCTCATTATTCAATTTGTATATTCCATATTTTGCACCACCAAGCGTTGCGTTTCCTTGAGGAATATTGTTTTTAGTTTCACTATCAACTTTATTGATTTCTACTTTTCCACCTACAGATTCTAGTTCTATGCTTTTTGGGATTGGATCAACATTTCCTACTCTCATAACATTTTGCGAATGATTAGAATAATAAACGATTGGTGTAGATGACCAATATGATAATTTTTTAATCAATTTAACTTTAACATTTTCTGTTGAATTAGATGTAATTGTTAAAGTGTTTCCATTTATACTAGCTACACCATTTTCTACTGATGAAATAGTAAATTGATTTAGTATTCCATTTGTATCAGTAAAATCCATACTTTTACCAATTGGTAATTTAACTCCATCAATATTGAAATTTGGTTTAGTATAATGCTTATTTAATAAATCTTCCATTTCTGCTATTTCACTAGCAAATTTATTTGGTAAATCTTTACCATTTAATGTATCAGTAAATACAATTCTTGATGTTGGTACTGCTGTTCTCCAAATCATAACTTGAGTAATTACATACCACTTTTTCGCTGAATGATCATAACCATTCTCTTTGTATTGATAACCATAATATGCTAAAAGTGATATTCTTTGCCATTGTTCTTCTGTCATATTAAGATATACTGCAAAATCACTTCTAGCTATCTTGTAATAAGGTAAGTTATTGTCTATATCCACGTAAGGTTGTAAACAATAAACAAACTTATTATCCTCACTTCTTCTTATAAAAGCTCCTTGTTGATACTTAATGTATCCATCTTCTCTATATTTTCTAATATAGATATTTGCTATCTTTTCAGATGGCCAAATAGCTTGACCTTTATATTCTTCTGCATTTACTTTAGTAATACCGAAAAATATTGTTAAAAAAAGTATGCTAATCAAAGCATACATTATTCTTTTGTTTTTCATTTTTTTATCATTTCCTTTCTTTCTTCAAAATAAAAAGACACTCGTGTGTCTAAAATAATTTAATCATTTCTCCTAAATACCTACCAGATGCACTGTTTATTGTAGAACAAGAAAATCCCATTTCACTTTCTTCCCCATATTTAATACAAGCATTGAAACAAGCTTCTTCACTTCCATATTTTTCAACAGGAAAATCTACTCTTGCCCAATTCCACGCTGGTTTATTGTAGTATTCATCTTCTGTCATTCCAAGTTCTTCCCATGCTGTCATTTCTTTTTGTTCTTCTTGTTTTGGTTCTTTGATTACACTTTTTTCAACTTGTTTTTGTTTTGATTGAGTATCTTTGTTTTCTTTTTGTTCATTATTTGTCTTTTGCTCTGGTATGTTTTTTTCTTTTTCAACACTTTTTGTTGATAACTTTTCTTCTTCAAAATTGTTTTTTTCTATTTTTTCTTCAATTTGAGTATCGTTTTTAACTTCCTTTTGTTCTTCTTGCTCAATTTGATTTGTTTTGGCTGTATCTAGTTCTTTTACTGGTTTACCATTAAAAGCACTTCCAAGTCCAACTACCAAACTCACAACTACAAAAGCTATAAAAATTCGTATTATTTTCATCTCTCATCACTCCTCTTTTTTGTTTTACTGTAGCATACTTTAACTATTTTGTCATATCTACTAATTTTTTTCAGTTAGTAATAATAGTTAGTATTATTTTTAGGGGAGATTGTAAGAGGGGACTTTTTGTCAAAGATACTCCCATTATCTTTCATTCTTTTCTTGCTCCCTCTTTTTTTGCAACCACCTCCCATAAAAACTTACTGCTTTAACAACATAATTTTCTCTTTCCTCATTAGTTGTAAGATTTGTTGGGAGTATATTATTTAGTTTGTCCATATTAACTTTTAGAGTTTGTATTTGATTAGGTTTTTCTTGTTCTAAAATAGTTTCCATATACTCTCTTGTAAGTTTATTATCTTTACTTAATCTCTTAAAATCTTGTGCTTGTGATAATGATGGTGTACATACAAAACATTCCATAATATCTAAAAGTTCTTTTTGTTCTTCTTCTTTTAAATAAGATATTTCAACTGCTGGTCTAAATGCCATACTTGGAGATAATTTCAAAGCATCATTATCTACCATTTGAAGTATTTGTGGTATTAGTTCAGTTAGTCTTATATATCTGTGTACTTGTCTAGCACTTTCGTTGTTTTCCATACCTATTATATCAACAGTTTTTAACTTGTCGCCCAATGGGCAAGAAGTTAAATTTTTACCTTGATGACTTAATGCTTCCATTTTTAATTTATAAGCAAATGCTTTCTCACTTGGTAGTATCTTCTCTCTTTGTAAATTACTATCAACCATTATGATAGTTGCCTCATCATCAGTTAACTCTCTAACAATACATGGTATTGTTTCTAGTCCTGCTAACTCACTTGCAAACTTTCTTCTATGACCAGAAATCATTTCATATTTTCCATTTTCTTTTGGTCTTACTAATGTTGGTACTAATACTCCATTTTCACTAATACTTTCTACCATTTGTTTCATATCTTCATTATCAATTACTTTAAATGGGTGTTTAGGAAAGTCATCAATATCATTTAAACTTATATTTACTACTTTTTCTTTTAATTTATCATCTCTTTGTTCTTGTGTTGAAAACAAATCATCATCTAGATAAATCTTTGGTAGTGGCATTTTTGTTTCTTTCTTTACCATTCTCCATTACCTCCTTTGCAAATAAGGTATATGAATCTGCTACCTTACTATTTTTATCATAAGAGAAAATACTTTCTCCATGAGATGTTGACTTTGCTACATTTACTGCCATAGGTATTTGAGTATTATATATCTTTACTTTACTCCCATAACTTTCTTGAAGTTCATATCTTACTTGATTAGGTAAAGTTGTTCTCTTATCTACCAGTGTAAGCAAAACACCATCAACCATCAAGTTTGGATTTATTTGTTTTCTTACTCTTGAAATTGTTTGTAAAAATTGTCCCATACCTTTTGCAGCTAAAAACTGTGTTTGTACTGGAATAATTACTTTATCAGCACAAGCAAGAGCATTTATTGTTATCATACCCAAACTAGGCATACAATCTATTAGTATATAATCATACTTATCTTTATATTTAGATAATGTATTTCTCATAACACTTTCTCTACTCATTACATTAACAAGTCCCACTTCTAATTGTGATAAATCTAAATTAGATGGTATTAAATCTACATCTTCATTATGATGTAATATTACTTCTTCTATATTTATATTATCATCTCTAATAGTAGAACTCATAACATCTGCTAATGTTGTTTGTATTTTATCTAAATCATTCCAACCCATACAAGTAGTTAAATCTCCCTGTGGATCGGCATCTACTAGTAATACTTTTTTCCCTCTTTTTGCTAATGCTACACCCAAATTAAAAGTGGTAGTTGTTTTACCAACTCCACCTTTTTGGTTTGCAATAGCATATATCTTACAATTATCCACTTTTTCTCTCCTTTCTTTTATGTTAATTATGCTAAATTAAGTCCTATACTTTCAAACTTTTCTACTGTATCTGATTCCATTTTAGTAGTAACCTTTACATAAATCTCATAAGTTGTTCTTATATTGCTATGTCCTAATCTTTTTGATACTGCTTTAATATCGGCACCTGCTTCAATCAATCTTGTTGCATGAGTATCTCTAAAATCATGAAATCTACATGGAATGCCTAATTCATAATGAATTACTTTAAATGGATATTTACAACTATCAGTACCTTCAAAGACTCCATTCTTTTTTAAAAAGACTAACTTTACTTCTTCTAATGGAACTTCTAATTCTGCATAAGCATTTATTATCTTTATTTCTGGTTTATTATTATAAGGATTATTTACAATTTTCTTATAATGTTTCATATAAGTATCTCCATAATCTTTTCTATTCTGTATTTGTTCTTCTTTATATTTTTTTAAAGCTTTCAATAAAGTATCTCCAATTTCAATAGTTCTATAACTTCCTTTTGTTTTACAAGTACCAAAATACCAAACCGTTGTAGAATTTCCACTTATCAGTCTTTTCTTTGTTCCACCTGCTTGATTTTTCTTTAAAATATTTTTATTAACTGTTATAGTTCTTTTTACAAAATCAATATCATCCCAAGTTAACCCAAAAACTTCAGATACTCTCAATCCCGTATAATAAGCAGTTAAAAATGCATAATATACACAAGGATTATTAGAAAATCTTTCTAATATTTTTTCTACTTCCTCGTTTGATAATATATAAACAGGATCACTGTCAGGTATATCATATTTTGGTAGTCTTACCTTTAATGATGGGTTTACTTTAATAAATCCAACAACATCGGTTGCATATCCCAGCGAACCTTTTAAAACTTTCAATATGTTTTTTAGAAAATTCTTTGAAAATCCTTTTTCTAAATATATATTGTTTATAAACTCTTGAATAACTGATGTTGTTAGTTGAGATAACATATAGAAACCTAATTTAGGTTTTATATGATTTTTTATAATATTTTGATATGCCTGAATTGTATGATACTTTAAGTTTATTTCACAATGTTCTTTCATCCAATAATCTAAATAATCACTATAAGACATTTTGCTTGGCTCTATACAGTGTCCCACATTTATATATTCATTGTATGCCTTTACTCCTGCCTCAATAGCTTCTGACTTAGTCCTAAACCCTGACTTGTTTTTATATTTTCTTTTACCATCAATAGATGCTATCGCAAATTGATATTGATATACCTTTCCCCTTTTTTGAACATAAACATTTCCCATAATTTTTTCCTCCACTAATTGCTTAGCAAATGAAAAAATACCAGCAAATTGCTAGTATTTATTTTGTTTGTAAAAATGTTTGTAAATTTTTTCCCTTATTTTATAAGGGTTTGAGGACTATTTTACAAACATTTTGTAATTTTTACAAACAAATTACAAACATTTGAGGTTTTTTCAACCTTTTTTTAGTCCTTTCAAATCTCGCAAACCCTTATTTTATGGGCTATTTGCCACAGCACTGTTTGTACTTCTTACCACTTCCACATGGACATGGGTCATTACGGCCTATTTTCTTTTTTTCGTTTACTTTTGGTGTACTTTTTAAAGTTTCTTTGCCGTCATTAGTTTGTCCTTGAGGGGCTTTTCTAGGTGCTATTGTTTGTTTTATTTCAACTCTCATTAGAAGGTTTGTAATGTTTGCGTCAATGTTATCTAACATTTTTTCAAATATTTCGTAACCTTCTAAAGCGTATGCTTGAAGTGGGTTTACTTGAGCATATCCTCTTAAACCAATACCTTCTCTTAAATGTTCCATTGAGTTGATGTGTTCAATCCATGCATCGTCGATCACTTTTAAATTTATAAATCTTTCAAAATTATTTGTTACTTCTTCTGGAATTTCTTCTAGTTTTTCTTCGAATTCTTTTACTAGTTTATCACCAATAATATCGCTTACTTCTGTTTCTTTTTTGTTTTTAATTTCATCTAGTTCAATAGTTTCTTTTCTTAAGTAAGCGTTGTTGAAATGATCTTTGATTGCATCTAAGTCTGCTTCCGTTAGGTATCCTTCTGGAGCAATGTGACTATCTACAAATTCATCAGCATAGTCTCTTAGTGTGTCTTCTGAAATTGTGGTCATGTTTTCAGCGTCAAGAATTTCGTTACGTTTTTTGTAAATTATTTTTCTTTGTTCTGATACGATATTGTCGTAGTCTAGCAAACTCTTACGCATATCGTAGTTGTTGCCTTCTACTTTCTTTTGAGCTGATTCAATGCTCTTACTAAACATTTTTGATCTAATAGGCATTGTTTCATCATATCCTAGGTTTTGAATCATTGTTTTAATTCTATCTGTTCCGAATCTTCTCATAAGTTCGTCTTCAAATGATATGAAGAACTGTGAATATCCTGGGTCTCCTTGACGACCAGCACGACCTCTTAACTGATTATCGATACGTCTTGATTCGTGTCTTTCAGTTCCAATTACACATAGTCCGCCAAGTTCTTTAACGCCTTCGCCTAGTTTAATATCGGTTCCACGACCTGCCATGTTTGTAGCGATTGTGATTGCTCCTTTTTGACCAGCGTTTGCGATGATTTCTGCTTCTCTAGCATGGTTTTTAGCGTTTAATACTTCATGTGGTAGATGTTCTTTCTGAAGTAGTTTACTTAGGTGTTCGTTTGATTCTACTGAGATAGTACCAACTAAGATTGGTTGTCCTTTAGCGTGAACTTCTTTAATAAAGTTTACGATTGCATTATATTTACCTTTTTCAGTTGCAAACATTAAGTCAGCCATATCTTCTCTTATACATGGTTTATTTGTTGGTATTTCAATAACGTACATATTGTAGATGTCACGGAATTCTTCTTCTTCAGTTTTTGCAGTACCAGTCATACCTGAAATTTTATTGTACATTCTAAATAAGTTTTGAAATGTGATTGTTGCTAAAGTTTTTGTTTCTTCGTTTATTTTTACGCCTTCTTTGGCTTCAATTGCTTGATGTAAGCCTTCACTAAATTGTCTTCCTTGCATTAAACGGCCAGTAAACTGATCGACAATCAAGATTGCACCATCATGAACTACATAGTCTACATCAATTTTCATTCCATAGTTTGCTTTTAGTGCTTGGTTTACGTGATGTACTAAAGCAGTATTTTCTGCGTCATATAGATTATCTAGTTTGAAGTATTTTTCAATTTTTTTACTTCCGGATTCAGTAAGCATTACTGTTTTTGTTTTTTCGTCAACAGTGAAGTCTTCTTCTTCATTTAGTTTTTTAACTGCACTATCAGCTTCTGTATATAGGTTTGCAGCATTGAACTTACCACCAGAAATGATAAGTGGAGTTCTTGCTTCATCGATTAGGATTGAGTCGATTTCATCGATGATACAATAATTAAGACCTCTTTGCGTTCTGTCTTCTTTACGCTGTACCATATTATCTCTTAAATAATCGAAACCGATTTCATTGTTTGTTGAGTATGTTATATCACAGTTATAGATTTCTCTTTTTTGTTCTGGACTAAGTTCTCTTAGGTTTACGCCTACAGTTAGTCCTAGGAATTCAAAGATTGGTCCCATCCACTCGGCATTACGAGCACTTAAGTATTCATTTACTGTTACTACGTGAACTCCTTCGCCAGTTAAAGCATTTAGGTATGCAGGTAAAATTGTTGTTAAGGTTTTACCCTCACCAGTTTTCATTTCAGCAATGTTACCATAATGAATAGCAAGGCCACCTAGTAATTGGACTCTGTATGGTTTTTCACCTATTTTACGATATGCGGCTTCTCTTGCAGTAGCAAAAGCATCAACAAGAATGTCATCTAATGTTTTGCCATTTTTTAATGCTTCTTTAAATTTGGCAGTTTTTCCTTTTAGTTCTTCGTCTGACATTTTTGAATAGGTTTCATCTAAACTTTCAATTTTGTCAGCGATTTTATTAAATCTTCTTAATTCTTTATATTCAGTATCTACAAGTTTTTTTAGTAAACTCATAATATCACCCTCTCAAGTGATTATTATATCAAAAAAAAAGGACTTTTACATCCTATTTTGTATTAATTATACCGTAGTTGCCATCTTTTCTTCTATAAAGAACAGAAATGCACTCTTCATCTATATTATTAAATACGTAAAAGTCGTGTCCTAGAAGTTCCATTTGAAGGATAGCTTCTTCTTCATCCATTGGTTTTACATCAATTTTTTTTCTTTTTACTATTTTATCTTCATTTTCCTCTTCAGTTACTTCAAAATCAAAGATAAAGTCAGGAACTACTTCTTTTTTATATTTTGCTTTTAATCTAGTTTTATTTTTTCTTATTTGTCTTTCTAGTTTATCAGTTACTAGGTCAATTGCTGCATATAAGTCTTTGTTTTTTTCTTCTGCACGAAGTGTAAATTTTGTTGTAGGAATGGTGACTTCGATAATTTCTTCGTTATCCTTCACTTTTATTAAAGCAGTTGCTTTAATGCTATCTGGTGCGTCAAAATATTTGTTTAGTCTTCCTAGCTTTTCCTCAATATAATTTTTGATTGAATCAGTTACTTTAATTTTTTCTCCACGAATTAAAAATTCCATATTCATCCTCCTATAGTGATTATAGCATAAAAAAAAAGAAAAAACTACAAGATTGTAGTAGTTAAAGTGACAGTAGACACTTCGTTTGCTTGTAGTCCTTTTGCTGTTTCAATAAGTTTAAAATCAACAATGTCGCCTTCATTTAATGTTTTATAGCCATCTTTAAGTATCGCAGAATAATGAACAAATATATCTTCTAAATCTCCGCATTCGATAAAGCCATATCCCTTTTCGTTGTTAAACCATTTTACGGTACCTCTCACGCTAAACACCTTCCTTCTGAACATATTTTTACTTCCCTTCTTTGTGCACAATATTATCATTTAAAGATTGCTAGGAAGCTTTTTCCGGCATCTTTTGCATGACATGTATATTTTAACAAATTATAATTCCAGACTTTTATAAATTGTTTAAAATGTTGTTTTTTGGGTATTAATTAAATATTTTGGCATTTTTTAAATTATAATTTTTATATTTTGAACATTTTTTTAGCCTTTTGAGTCCAACTATTAAAATTTGTTATTTTATTCTGTTATGATGATAGCGGAAGTGAAGAAGTGAAAGAGAAATTTATTGTAAGTATTGTTAATTTAGTAAAAAGAAATAAGGATTACTCAAATGAAGATGTTGAGGTTATGAGATATGCTTTAGAAGGTATATACTTAACTTTTACTAAGATTTTAGTTATTACTTTAATCGCAGCTTTGCTTGGTTTATTTAAAGAATACATATGGTTTGTATTACTTTATACACCTATAAGAAGCGTAAGTTTTGGTTGGCATGCTAATACAACTAAAGAGTGTTGGGTGGTATCTATTCTTGCTTTTATACTAATACCATACACATTTAGTATTATTACAATAAATAGAATTACTAAAATTATTTTACTTACATTTTCAATATTTATATTTGCATTGTATTCTCCTGCAGATACTAAAAAAAGACCAATTGTAAATAAAAAAAGAAGGTTAATGTTTAAGGTTGCTAGTTTAATTATTACGCTTGTGTATTGCTGTTACTCTTTCAAACATTCTAATCTTATTAGTAATTTAATGATAGCGTCTTTACTTTATCAAAGTTTATTAATTAATCCTTTAATATATAAGATTACGCATCAAGAGTTTAATAATTATAAAACCTATAATCTTAATGAATAGATTTTATGTAGGAAGAAAGGAGGCAGTTATGTTAGGAAGTTTTTTAAAATTCATTGCTAGTCATATTAGTTCAATATTCTGTATTGCTGTTATTGCTGATGAACCAGAATGTCCAAAATCATTAATTAAGTAATTTGTAATAATTTAGATGTACCAAAAATAATATAAATAGAAAGGGTACTTAACACACACACGAAAAAGCCATCTTAATTGATGACTTTTTAAATCGTTATAATAGTTTTAAAATTTGTGTCAGATATAATTCTTTTTATTTTTATATCTTTGTTTAGATTTGCAATATAATTTAGACCTATGCCACTATTTCTATTTTTCGTGCTATAATTCTTCTCACCTAGTTTATCAACGTCTACAAAGTTGTTAAATGAATTGGTGATGTTAATTGTATAACAGTCATCATCATTGTATAGTCCCATGCATATTAATTTTTCTTCGGTATCTATGCTTGCCTCAATGGCATTATCTAAACATATAGCTATTACTTCGCAAGTATCTAGGTAAAGAGCTGTACTTTCATCTAATTTTTTAAAATCTATTTGGTTATCCATATAGAATTTAACTTTATTATTTTCTGCAAATTGCATTTTTAAGAAGATAATACCTTGAAGTCCAGATGGAATGGAACTGATGTTATTTACCCACTCTTCATCTTGATTATATTTTTCATACGTTCTTCTAATTGCTTTTTCTTTATCTTTTGAACGAGCAATAATAAACAAGTCATTTTTTAGATTGTGTTTTAAAGTTCTGTAGTTATCTGCTGTTTTTTGATAGTTTATCAGATTATCATTTAAATATTTATTCTTTAATGTTAAAGTTGTATTATCGAATATTTCGTGAATAAAGATATATGAAAAATAAGAAATAAATATAATAAGAATAAGTAATGCTGTGTAATATTTATAGTCAACGTAGTTATAAGCTAATAAGACGTTGTATGCATGAGCGACTAGTACTAATATTGTAAAATATATTAATATTTTTTTATTAGCTTCCATTAATTCTAGTAAAGAGTTAAATCTTTTTCTATTTTTTTCAGATTTGAAAATTTTGAAGTATATATATGAAAAGATACAAGTGATAAGTAATTTTGGTATTGTATTCACATTGAGTTCTTGAATATTTTCACAGGCAAACGATATTATTATTGATAAGACTGGGTCTAACACAAATGATACCAAAGTCATTAAACAAATTTTACAAAATGTTATTTTCCAAGATTCCTTGAATATTGATTTATACATTATCATATAAGTAATTGCACTTATTAATGCGTTTATAGCAAGAATTGGATTGTACAGATTATTAATTGATATTAAAAATGCGGTTATTAAAATTAAGATTGCTTTATTAAGGGTGATTTTTATTTTGTTATTTGAGAAACTTTTATAAGCGATGATATAGACACTCGTTAGTAAGACTGCAGATAAATACAACGTAAAAAAATGATAGCTTAATATATTATTCATTTATTTTGCCTTTGCTTTTTCTAAAGTTTTTAGAACACATATCTACTTTTTCACCAGTTGATAGAGTAAAATATCCTTGACTCCAGTTGTATTCTTGAACATAGTCATTGTTTACAATACAAGCTCTATGGACTTGTCTAAATCTATCATCTAGTTTGGTTAAGGCATCTTGTAATGTCATGTTTATGGCATATTCGCCTCTGGTAGTTTTTATAATGAGTTTTCTTGATGTTGTTTCTCTATAAATATAAATAATATCTTTTGCAAATATTTGTAAGTCTGATTGACCGCTTGTATAGAAAAATTTGCGGTTATCAAATTTGCGATTTACGATTAAAGATAATTTTTTTGTTAGAGTGTTTTCTAAATTGTGAAATTTTCTTATAAAGCAAAATACTTTAAATAAGCTTTCATATACGGTATCATACATTTTATCATGGTTAGTAATGAATAATATTTCACTATCCCAATCGTCTTTTCTTATCTCTCTACCAATATCTAGTCCAGATTTTTCTCCTTGAATTTCGATATCCATGATGTAAATTTTAGTATCAGTTTGATCTTTTATAACAGATTTAAGCTTTGGCGTATATCTTTCATAGGTTTGTATTTCATAGTTGTTATCATTTTTAAACATAATTTTATCAATAATATTTTTGTAAATATCTTGATATTCCTTTTCATCCTCAACTATAATAAATTTTATCATACATTTCCTCCGTGCTATTTGCCCGACAATTTTATTATACTACAAAAAAAGAAAACGGGGTCCCTATTTCCGGCGTTTTCTTCGTTTTTTTTGAATTTTCAAGTGTTTTCTTACTAGTAGTAAAATTATTATAGCTATTAGTGCAACTATACACTGAATAATAAATGTTATGATTAAAGAAACATAATAGTTTTGGTTTAGTTTTTTTGCTTCGGTTTCAGGTTTTTCGATATTCTGATAGTCTTTAAAATAATTTTTTACTTTTTTTAACCATTTTTTATTAAATAAAGTATTCTTTTTGTTATATCTTTTATCATACTTTTGAATTAGTTTTGTGACTTCCTCATCAACTTCATATAATGATGATAAAGGATTTTTTGATTCATATAGTCTAAGGGAATTTATTTTGTTTGCAAGTGATAATAAAAATTCGTCATTTTGAGTTTTTGTCATAATTTCAAGAGAATACGGAAGATTATCACTATCGTAACCGATTGGTATTGTTATAGATGGATAATTTATTGTTGATGAAGCGTGGGCTGATAGATTGATAATACCAGTTGTACCTAGTTCTAGTATTTTGTTCTTACTTGATGGATAAATAATGGCATCTAAATTGTTTTCCTTCATGATGTCTTCTATATAATCTTTGTATTCTTGTTTAAGTCCGTCTTTATATATTTGATCTGTTTTAGAATTGCACTCTTCTGCATATCCTTCTAGTCCAGGAGTGACCTTAGCAAGTTCTTGAAAGTTTTTTATACTTCCTTGATGATTTAATATGTACTCATTAAATTTATCACAGAATTGATAGCCACTATAAGATTTTGCGACATCACTATCTACTGTAGTAGTATAGTAATTCTCAATTACTTTAATAGTGATACCGGAATCTTTTATTTTGTCTAAAGCACTTGTCAAAAGATTTTTTACTTCTTCGTTTGTTTCTTTATTTTCTGAAAGAATGTTTTCATTACTACCATTTAGAAAGGTTTCAGATATGCCGAGTGTTATGTTTTGCAGATTTATTTCACTGATTTTCAAAGTTTCAGAATCATACGTTTTGTCATCATTTTCGTCTTTGCCTTTTATGATGTTGGTTATGGTTAGGATGTCTTCAATAGTTTTTCCAATAATGCCTGGGGTATCTCTTTCTGGGTCGTATGGAATGATGCCTGTTCTGCTGATTAAGCCTAGTGTGGGACGATAACCGATAAGGCTTGCCGCTTGAGCTGGGAGTCTTACTGATGCGTTTGTGTCAGTACCGATTGCAATTGGAGCAAAGTTAAGAGCAACGCTTACTGCTGAGCCACCGCTTGAACCATATGATGAGTAAGCAAGATTGTAGGCATTTTTTACTGTACCATAATCACTTGATGATGAACTTGCATAGAAGGCGAATTTGCTCATGTTTGCTTTAGCAATTATTATAGCACCAGCATCTTTTAATTTCTGGATAATAAGAGCGTCTTCATTTGGGTAGTTGTCGCTTAATGCTTTTGATCCGGCTGTTGTTGCTGTTCCTAGGACATCAATATTATCTTTTACAATGATTGGAATACCATGAATGGATGACTTAATATTACCATTTTGTCTTTCTTTATCTAATTCTTTGGCTTCGTTTATGGCGTTTTCGTTTATTGTTATTAAAGCGTTATATTGATCATTGTATTCTTTTATTCTTTCTAAATATATATTTATAAGTTCTTCACTGGTGATAATTTCTTCATCTAAGGATTTGCTTAAGGATGCAACTGTTTCGTTTGTAATATCGATTGGAGCTTTTGTTAGGGCAAAAACATTAAAGGGTATTAATATTAAAAAAAGGATAAAAATCTTTTTACGCATTTCTAACCTCTCTTTGTAAATCTCGTTCTTTAATTGTTTGTCTTTTGTCATAGTTATGTTTTCCTTGGCAGATACCCAGCAATACTTTGGCATGATTGTTTTTAATATAGACTTCTAGAGGTATTAAGGTATAACCTTGTTTTTGAGTTTCTTCTTTAAGTTTTTTGATTTCAGTTTTATGAAGTAAAAGTTTTCTTGTTCTTCTTTCATCATGATTAAATCTGTTTCCTTCATCATATTTAGCAATATACATATTTATTAAGAATGCTTCATCGTTTTTGATTTTGGCGTAGCAGTCTTTTATGTCAGCACTGCCTTTTCTTAGGGATTTGATTTCAGTACCAGTAAGGACTATTCCACATTCGATTTCTTTTAGTATAAAGTAGTTAAATCTCGCTTTGCGGTTTTTGATTTCCATTTTGATCATCCTCCAGTAATATAAAGTCAATTGTTTTGCTTTCTTTGCTTGCACCTACTACTTTAACTCTTACTTTGTTTCCAAGTCTATATATTTTTTTGTGTCGTTCACCTATTAAAGCCATTAATTCTGGTAAGTAGTTGTAATAGTCTCCTTCAAGGGTGTTAATGTGAACAAGACCTTCAATCATGTTTGGGAGTTCGACAAAGAAACCAAAGTTAGTTACTCCACTAATGTATCCTTCATAGATTTCACCAATGTGTTCTTCCATGTATTCAGCCATTTTCATGTCATCTACTTCACGTTCTGCGTCTACTGCCGCCTGCTCTCTTTGACTACAGTTTTCAGCCATGCCTGGCAAGCAGTTTTCGTAATAATTTATTGTTTGAATGTCCATTTTGTTTTCAAATAGGTAAGTGTGAAGTAATCTATGAAGTAAAAGATCTGGGTATCTTCTTATTGGACTTGTAAAGTGAGTGTAGCATTTGCTTCCTAGGCCAAAGTGGCCGATGTTTTCTGATGAATATACTGCTTTTTGCATACATCTAAGTAGTAGCGAAGCAAATATTTGATGGTTCGGTACATTTTCTAACTGGGCTAGTATTTTTTGCATTGATGTGGGTGTAAAGTTTTTGAAGTTGCCAGTTAGTTTGTAGCCGCTTAATGATACAAGGTTAATAAATGAATCGATTTTTTCGGCTTTAGGAGTGCCGTGAACACGATATATTGATGGTAAGTCCATGTTGTAAAGGTGTGATGCAACTGTTTCGTTGGCTGCAATCATGAAGTCTTCGATTAATTTTTCTCCGTCTTCTCTATCATATGTTACTACGTCAATGCATTTGCCATTTTTGTCACAGATTATCTTTGGCTCTTCAATTGAGAAATCGATGTAGCCTCTGCGTTCTTTATTTTTTCTTAAGATGTGTGCTAGTTCATTCATTAGTTTTAGTCTTGAAACATATGGTGCATATTCTTCGTCATAGGTGTCTCTCATAAGAATATCGTTAACTTTTTTATAGGTCATTTTTTTGCATGATTTGATGTAGCTTGGGAAGATATCATAGTTTACAACGTCTCCTTTAGCATTTATTTGCATGACGCATGAGATTGTTAGTCTTACTACGCCTTCATTTAATGAGCAAATTCCGTTTGATAGTTTATGAGGTAGCATTGGGATAACACTGTAGGCTAAGTATGAACTTGTTCCTCTTGTGAAGGCATCTTTATCTAGTGGGCTATCTTTTGTAACATAGTGGCTTACGTCTGCTATGTGAACACCTAGTGTGTAAAGGTTGTTTTCTGCACTAATGCTTATGGCATCGTCTATATCTTTGGTATCATCTCCATCAATTGTAAAGATCACTTCGTTTGTTAGGTCTTTTCTTCCAGCTAGTTCTTTTTCTTCGACCATGATTGGTAGCTCTTCTGTTTGTTTTTCTGATTCTTTAGAGAATTCTTCAAAGATGCCATATTTGTAAGCGATAGTTTTGATGTCAACACCTGGATCGTCTTTATGACCTATTATTTTTACAACTTTACCTATATAGTGGTTAGGTGCTAGTTCTTTTTCTAGGTTTACTAGGACTTTTGTGCCTAAAACGCAATCTTTGGTAGTGTTTGGATCTAGGTCTATTAGAAGTTTGCACTTTTCGTCATCTAGGATTAATATTGGTTTGTTTTTTCTTATACTATACTCGCCAATGATGTTTTTGGTGTTTCTTTTTAAGATTTTGATTACACGGCCTTCAGTTTTTCCTTTGGATTTGATAAGTTCAGCTATGACTTCATCTCCATTTACAGCATCATTAAGGTTTTTGTAATCGATGTATAAATCGTCACCATCTAAAAGAAGAAAGCCATTTCCTGCTTTGTTGATGCTTAGTTTTCCGCATTTTAAATATTCACAATTTTCTAAAAGTAAGTATTTTTCTTTTTTAGTTTTGTAAACTTTGTTTTCTTCGATAAGGGCATCTAAAGTTTTTTGTAAATCTTTTAGTTCAATTGCACTGTGTAAATTTAGGGCATCATTTATTTGGATAAGTGTCTGAGCATCATGCATTTTGCTTAAATAGTTAATAATTTCTTCTTTCATATAGTCCTCCAATTATATTTTATCATATTTTTATAAGGTAAACTAAAAAAAGCACCAATTAGGCACTTTCTTAACTAATATAAATTAGGAATGATAATACAAAGAATGCTAAACCAAGGATTAATGTAAGGCGGCTGATTACTAGTTCTGAGCCTCTTTCTTTTTGATTAGCAAATAGTTCTGTATTTCCTCCTGATATTATTTGACTAGCATCACTTGCTTTGCCACTTTGAAGTAGGACAATTGCGATTAGTAATACTGATACAATTAATAAAATAGTTTCCATAAAATCACCTGACTAATAAAGATGTTACCATATTTTATGGGTTATTTCAAGTTTAGTGGCCTACTTTTTCTTCAATTCTTAGAAGTTCGTTGTATTTCGCAATACGTTCTCCTCTACATAGTGAGCCTGTTTTGATGTATCCTAGGTTTAGGCCAACTGCCATTTGAGAGATAAATGTGTCTTCTGTTTCACCACTTCTGTGGGAAATAATTGTTTTAAAGCCAGAGTTTTTAGCTAGTTTTATGGTTTCTAACATTTCAGTTATTGTACCTATTTGATTTGCTTTTAGTAAAATTGCATTATTGTATTTTTCAGTTATTCCTTTTTGAAGATATTCAATATTTGTAACAAAGTAGTCATCACCAACTAGCATTATTTTGTTACCAATTAGTTCAGTTAGTTTCTTTATTGAATCTATGTCATCTTCACTAAAGGCGTCTTCAATGCTAATTATTGGATAGGTTTCAGTTAATGTTATGTAGTAGTTTATTAGTTCTTCTTTAGTAAGTTCTTTTTTGTTTATTGTGTATTTACCTTCTTTATAAAATTCACTTGCAGCTGCATCTAGTGCTAGGTTTACATCTTTACCTGGAATGTAGCCGCTTTCTTTGATAGCAAGCATTATGTAGTCTAGGGCTTCTTCAATTGTTTTAAATGTTGGGGCAAATCCACCTTCGTCACCTACTGATGTTGAAAAGCCATTTTGTTTTAGAATACTTTTTAAAGTTTGGAATACTTCAGCACCACATCTTAGTCTTTCTTTAAAAGTACTTTGATTTGGGACAATCATAAATTCTTGAATTTCTAAAGAACTTGTGGCATGAACTCCACCATTAATGATATTCATCATTGGGTATGGCATTGTATAAGGGCCGCCAAATAGTTCATAGATGTCTTTGCATTGAGATTTAGCAATTGCTTTCATAATGCAAAGGGATACGCTTAAAATGGCATTTGCTCCTAGGTTTGTTTTGTTCTTTGTTCCATCTAGTTCTAGAAGTAAATTATCTAGAACTTTTTGGTTTAATTCTTTACCTATTAGGGCATTTTTAATGATTGTATTTACATTGTTTACGGCTTTAGTTACACCTTTGCCATGATATCTTGAGTCACCATCTCTAAGTTCTAGGGCCTCGTTTGTTCCAGTTGAAGCACCTGATGGTACACTTGCTCTTACAGTAAAACTTTCCGTAGTAAGTTCACACTCTACAGTTGGGTTTCCTCTTGAATCTAGAATTTCTCTAGCGTATAAATTTGTAATTTTCATTTTTCATACCTTCTTTATAAGAAAATTATAAAATAAATGTTAATTGCAAGCAAGTTAATATTTTATATTTGACACTTTAATGATATAATTGATTATAGGAGATTTTTATGAAATTAGTTGAGTTATCTATTCGTGAATTTGAAAATTTTGCTTATAATCATCCACTTAGAAGTTATGCACAAACGGTTAACTATGCTAAGTTGATGGGTGAAATGGGATTTTCTTATGACTATATTGGATATAAAGATGATATGGATAATATAGTTGCAGGATCACTTGTATTAACAAAAAGGATTAAGTATGGTAAGTATGCTTATGCACCTAAGGGCTTTTTAGTTGATTATTATAATGCTAGTTTGTTTAAAGACTTTTTTAATGAGGTAGTTAGTTATTATAATAAAAAAGGATGTGCCTTTATTAAAATTAATCCAGAAATTATTATTGGTGAATTAAATCCTAAAAGAAGTTTTGCGGCTAATTATAACCAAAATGTTAAGATTATTGACGATTTAAAAAGTTTAGGATTTAAGAGGAGACGAGAGATTAAACCTTTGGATTTTATTTTTCCAAGAATCAGTCCATATATTAACTTAAAAACGTATAATCGAGACAATTTATCTGATGAGGTGAAGAATATACTTAGTACTTCTACTAGCAGTGGTCTTATTTTAGAGGATGCAAGTAACAAGGATGTTTCACTTTTATATGATTATATAAAAGAAAATGCTACTGATAGTATTAATTTTTATAGGAATATGCTAAATATATTTACAGGAAATACAGGTGCTAATGCTGAACTAGTACTTCTTAAAATTGATTATGAGGCTTGTTTAATTCAAACTCAAAGAGCCTATGAAAAAGAACTTGAGCATAATAATGAGTGTAATGAGAAGATACAAACAGATAATAGTCCGGCAGTTTTAGAAGAGAAGATGGCATCTGATAGAGATTTGATTTTGCTTAAACAACAAGTAGTTCAAGCAACAAATAATTTAAAGAAGCAAAAATATGAGTATATTGCTGCTGCACTGCTTATGAAATTTGAAAATAGAATTAGTATAATTGCGAGTGGATATGATAGTAAATTTATTTCGTTTAATCCTATGTTTTATATGTATGAAGCAATAATAGATAGATACAAAAATGATTATGATTTCCTTGATTTAAATGGGCTTGCTAATTCATTTGGTCAAAGCAGTCCTTATTATAAATATAATGAAAGCAAAATTGGAATGAATCCCGATGTTTATGAATTTATCGGTGAATTTGATTATATAATTGATGAAGGTAAATTTAGAAGAATTCAGGCAGCAGGTTTGTTATCTGAAGAATTTAAACCATCATATAGGTTAGAAAGTGAGCAATAGCTTGCTTTTTTTAGGCAAAGAAAAAAACTCTTAACGAGTTTTAGTAGTTCTCACTTTTTAGTTCGAAGAAACTTTGTGGATGATTACATACTGGACATACTTCTGGAGCATATTTTCCGATTACAACATGTCCACAATTACGGCAAATCCATATTGCATCTTCGTCTTTTGAAAATACAACTTTATTTTCTATATTATTTATTAGTTTACGATATCTTTCTTCATGATGCTTTTCTATTTGACCAACTAATTCGAATTTTTTGGCAATATCTTCAAAGCCTTCTTCTCTTGCTGTTTTAGCAAATTCTTCATACATGTCTGTCCATTCGTAGTTTTCACCATTTGCCGCATCATTTAAGTTTGTTAATGTATCGGGAATGTTTCCACCATTTAATTCTTTGAACCACATTTTAGCATGTTCTTTTTCATTATTTGCTGTTTCTTCAAAGATAGCGGCTATTTGTTCATATCCGTCTTTTCTTGCTTTTGATGCATAATATGTATACTTGTTTCTTGCTTGACTTTCACCGGCAAATGCTGCTTGAAGATTGGCTTCTGTCTTTGTTCCTTTTAAATTCATTTTACTACCTCTTTTCTACGCTAATTATATCATTTATATAAAGTTTATTCAAGACGCATATACTTATACTATGGAAAGATTGCCTTCAGAAACCGAATCAAAAATTGGAACTTTATTTGCCACTTTAGTTGGGTTTGCTTTAATTGATGGGTTTACGGCTTTAGAGCAGAACGCGATTGGCAACTGGTTTATGTTAGTAGGTCAGATTCTGGAGACGAATGCGGCTTTTTTACAACAGTTTAATCAGCAAAGGCAGGTACATCAGTCAAAAATTAAAAGTGATAATGATGCTTTTGAGATGGAAAAGTTAAAGAAAATGGTTGATATCTTGCAAAGAGAGTATGAAAAACTTGCAAAAGAAAATCCGCACTAGGCAGATTATCTATTTGTTCTGAAACGATCTTTTGGATCTAATATTTTCTTTCTTAATCTAATAACAGCTGGTGTAATTTCAACGTATTCATCATCATTAATGAATTCAAGTGCTTCTTCTAAAGAGAATGTTTTTGGTGGTACTAAAGCGATTGCTTCATCACTACTCTTACTTCTTGTATTTGACATTTCTTTATTCTTGCATGGGTTTACGTTAAGGTCGTTATCTCTGTTGTTAATACCAACAATCATACCAATGTAAACGTCTGTTGCTGGGCCAATAATTAATTGTCCTCTATCTTGTAAGTTAAATAGTGAATATCCTAAACTCTTACCTGTTTCCATGCTAACTAGTACACCATTTTTTCTGTTTTGAATGTTTCCAGCGTATGGTTTGTATGATGAGAAACTACGCACCATGATTCCCTCACCTTTTGTTTCAGTGATGAAATTACTGCGGTATCCTATAAGGCCTCTTGTTGGTACTTCAAATTCTAAGTGAGTGTAATTTTCTTCTTGCTCTAGTTTTTGTAAAAGACCTTTTCTTTCTTGTAAGCTGTTAATTATTGTGCTTGAGTAGTCATTTGGAGTATTTACGATAACTAATTCATATGGCTCACATTTTTGACCATCTATTTCTTTAAATAGTACTTCTGGTTTACTTACGCATAATTCGTATCCTTCACGTCTCATGTTTTCAAGAAGGATTGATAGGTGTAGTTCTCCTCTACCGCTTACTTTAAAGCCATCAGAGCCTTCTAGTTCTTCTACTTCTAAACCAACATTAGTTTCAAGTTCTCTTTCTAGTCTTTCTTTTAAGTGTCTAGATGTCAAGAATTTTCCGCTTTGTCCAGCAAACGGTCCGTTGTTTACAACGAAGTTCATGCTTAGGGTTGGTTTTTCGATTTCAATTGGTTCTAAAGGATTAACTGTCCCTAGTTTGCATATTGTATCTCCGATTGATATGTCTGCGCATCCAGCAATAGTTACGATATCGCCATAGTAAGCTACGTCTTTTTCGATCTTTTTAATTCCTTCGGTAACATATAATTTTGAAATTCTAAAATTTTCAACACTACCGTCATTTTTTACAAGGGTAACTTGTTCACCATTTTTGATTTTGCCTTTATTAATACGGCCAATTCCTAAACGACCAATATAGTCGTCATAACCTAAATTTGAAATTTGAAGTTGTAAGTCGTCGTTTTCGTTTCCTTCAAATGGTTTGCATTGTTTTACGATAGTTTCTAGAAGTGGATCAATAGTAGTGCTGTCATCATCTAGTGAATATTTAGCAATACCATCTCTTGCAGTACCATATATGATTGGGAAGTCTAATTGTTCATCACTTGCGTTAAGTTCACAGAATAAATCGAATGTCATATTAACTACTTCTTCTGGTCTAGCGTCTTTTTTATCAATTTTGTTTATAAATAGGATTGGTTTTAAGTTATATTTTAAGGCTTCTTTTAAAACAAATCTTGTTTGAGGCATTGGACCTTCTGCAGAGTCAACAAGTAAGATTACTGTATCAACTGTTTTGATAACACGTTCTACTTCTGATGAGAAGTCAGCATGGCCTGGGGTATCTACGATATTAATTTTGTAGTCTTTATATCTAATTGCACAGTTTTTAGAATAGATAGTTATACCTCTTTCTCTTTCTAGATCGTTACTATCCATTACGCAGTCTTTTACTTCTTCGTTTGATCTAAAAGCACCACTTTGGTTTAATAAAGCGTCTACTAAAGTGCTTTTCCCGGCATCAACGTGAGCTACTACTGCAACATTAATAATTTTTTCCATATAATTCACTTCTTTCAACAAACGCATAAATCATACTACAAATCAAGGTATTTTGCAAGAAAAATAGTAAATGTGAGTTTATTATGGTATACTTTTTCTAGGTGATTTTATGAAAATCAGGGCTTTATTTAAGAAATATTGGGGGTATATACTGGCATTTGTTTCATCTTTAGTTGTTATATCTATTTTGTTTTACTTGCAAGGTGTAGCTCCTTTTGGCGGGAAGAGTTTACTTACGATAGATTTTTTTCATCAATATGGGCCGATGCTTGGTGAGTTATTTGATAGGATTAAAAGTCATTCTAGTTTGCTTTATTCATTTAATATGAGTATGGGGCTTCCTTTTTATAGAAATTTCTTTAATTATTTATCTAGTCCTTTTAATATTTTAATGCTTCTTTTTAATCATAAAGAGCTACTTACTTCTTTTAGCGTTATTGTTCTAGTTAAGTTGTGTTTTAGTACATTTTTTATGTATATGTTTTTGAAGAAAAAGGTTGGGCTTTCAAATGTACTTACTGTGTGTCTTTCACTTCTTTATAGTTTTAGTGCTTATTTTGTGGCTTATTACTGGAATATTATGTGGCTTGATGGGATGGTATTTTTGCCACTTATTGTTTATGGGTTAGAGAGAATGCTGATACAGAGAAAACCACTTGTTTATGTTCTTAGTTTAAGTATTATGATGTTTGCTAATTATTTTATTGCTTACATGATTTGCATTTTTCTAGTTATATATTTTATTATATTCATGGTGCAGTATACTGATAAGTTTGATTTAAAGAAAATTTTATTTAAGTGTGCGATGTTTGGAATTAATAGTTTGATTGCTGCTGGGGTTTGTGCATGGTTTTTGGTTCCAATGTTTAATGGACTTTCTAGTATAAGTGCGACAAGTGATATATTTCCAAGTAGTCAGTATTATGCATTTAATTTTGCAGAATTTTGGGCTGGACATTTTAGTGGTGTGATACCTACGGTGTTGAGTTCTGATGTTAGTAATGCACCTAATATTGCTTGTGGTGTTCTCTCTATTTTGGCTTTTTGGTTATTTATATTTGATGAGAAATTGAGTCTTAAAACTAAATTTGCTTATTTGGGTGGTCTTGTAGTTTTGTTTATTAGTTTTTATATAGGACAGATTGATTTTATTTGGCATGCTTTTCATGTACCGAATGATTTGCCATTTAGATATTCTTTTGTATATAGTTTTCTGTTTGTTATTATTGCGGCTTATGGACTTCGCAGTATAAAGGATATTAAACCTAGATATTTGATTGCTACTGCAGTTATGATGGGTTTATCTTTGCTACTTTTATATTTATATAGTTTGAAGTTTGAGAATATAACTGGGAAGATGGTTTTACTTAATGTTGTTGTTGGTATTATTTATTTCTTGTTAATTATTTTAAGTAAGTATTATTCGAATATGAAAAGGTTTGTTCCTGCTTTATTTCTAATTGTTGTTTCTTTAGAGATTGTTGGATCAATTAATACTAACTGGAATATATCTCATTTAGAGGAGAGTTTTTATAAGGACTATGATGAAAAAAAAGAGATTTTAAGTGTTACAAAAAATGTGGATAATAAGTTTTGCCGTGGAGAGTTTACTAATATGCTTTCATTTAACGATCCATCTTGGTATGGTTATTATGGAATTACATCATTTAGTTCAATGATTTATGAGAATCTTGCAATGTTACAGCATAATCTCGGACAACCTGGTAATGAAATAAATAGTTTTTATTATAAACAGAATACACCTATTTATGATTTGATAAATGATGTGTGTTATTATGTCGGTGATTTAGAAGATGAGGATAATTATACTTCTCGTGATGTCAATGGTTATACATTAAATCGTTTTAATAGTAATGCTAGCTTGTTCTATTTTGTTAATAGTAATATTAAATTTTGGGAATATAATAATTATAATCCATTTAATGTACAGAATGATTTTGTTAAAAGAACTACTAATATAGATGATGTACTTGAAAAAGTTGAACTTAGTAGTGGAAAAGAGTTTTATAAAGATGATGAACATATAATTATTAGATATGAATTAAAAGAGAGTGTGGAAAATTATTATATTTATAATAATAGTAGTTATATAGACTTTATGTTAGTTGATGGAGATTTATATTATAATACTGATGATTATAGTTATGTGTATAATTTGGAAGATATTAACATAACTTCTTATAATGATTATAATGAGAAGTATATTATTAATCACAAGAGTAACGAAAAAAAATCTTATTTGTATGTAGGTTTTAATAATTATTATGAATACGATTTTTATGTGTATAAGTTAAATCAAGAAAAGTATAATGAATTTGTTAAAAAGTTAGAATCTGTAAAAGTAAATATTGTAGATTTTAAAGAAGACGTTATTAACTTAAATGTTTCAAGTAAGGAAGGAACTATTTATTCTTCTATTCCATATGATGACGGATGGCATGTTTATATTAATGGAAAAGAAATAAGTAAATTTAGAATCGGAAATGCTTTTTTAGGATTTGATGTTCTGGATGGTGATAATGATATTAAACTTGTTTATAAAATACCATATTTTGGGCTAGGTTTGTTTATAAGTTGTTCTTCAGTAATTTTGCTTTCTTTAGAGATTTATTTATTAAGAAAAAAGTCACATTAATGCATGTGGCTTATTTTTTGTTAACAAATATTTTATCAATGTTTTTCTTTGGCATCATAATTTTAAAATCATGAATATTTGAAATATCATATTTTAAGACTGCTCTATCTAATTTTTCTCCGTCTATGCACCAGGCTTTTTTAGGATAATCTTCAAATTCAAGTTCTATATGATTTGTACGGTAGAATTCTAGTCCTGATACTTTCGTAACATCTAGTGTAAGTAACATTGTAAATGTTCTGATAATATCTATTCTTTTTCTGAAATTACAAAATAGTACTTCAAATGTATCATCATCTAATTTTACATCTTTATAGAAGTTATTTATTCCTGCTATTCTATTGGCATTAGAGATAAGCATGAATGAATAGTAACCAGTCTTCTCTATACCATTTACTTTGTATGATAATTTATATAATTTTGTCGGACTAAAGAAGTCTTTTACACCTTCAATAAGATATGCTAAATATCCCCATTTTTTCTTTAATGTACGGCTAGTTTGATATGGAATATGCATGAATTTGCCAAAGCCAGCAACATATACAAATGGTTGTCCATTAATGATACAGATATCCATTTCTTTGATTACACCGTTTAGTAGTAATGATAGATTTCTTTTGATGTCTTTTCCGTAGCCAAACATTACACCTACGTCATTGGTTGTTCCTACAGGAATATGAGCTAACACTAGTCTATCTTTTCTCTGTAAGTTTCCAGTTACGGCTTCATTGAACGTACCATCGCCACCCATTGAAATAACTAAGTCACATTTATCTAGATGACTAATGATTTCTTTAGCATGGCCTCTATATTCTGTACCAATGAATCTTGCAGAATATCCGTGTTTTTCTAATATTATTTTATATTCTTTTAAATGTTTCGTTTTTAATGTATGCCCACTATTGGGATTATAAATTACTACACATGATTTCATTTTCTTCACCGCTTTAATTATATCTATCCTTTATTTTTATGTCAAATAAAAAAGTATCAGAGGATACTTCATATATAAATGGAGGGGCCTACCGGATTTGAACCGGTGCTCAGGGAGTTGCAGTCCCTTGCCTTACCACTTGGCTAAAGCCCCGTACAAGAAAGATTATACCAGATATGGATAACCTTTTCAATAAATTAAGTTAAATTTAGGAAATATTTGCTACTTCTAGTTTGAATTAGTATTTCTTTTCCTTCGGAATTCGCTACTTCATTCTGTACAGTGATGAAAACTGTATTTTTTACATAAGCATTTGTTTTAGTTGTTCCATTATAAGTATATGTTTTATCATTGTTTTTGTATCTTATTTTTAATAATTTATCAAATAAAGAGTTATATTTGTTTGAATTAAAAGTGTTAATTATCGGCAATGTGCTGTCTAGGTCTGCTTCGTACGTTACAACAAGTAGTTTTTGCAGAGCACTATTTTCAGTTTTTTCGACCCCAATATAAGTTTTACATTCATTATTTGTGCAATTTTCATATTCGTATTCATAATATGGAACAATTTTAGCGCTTTTAATTATTATATAAGACTTGTTATATGTAGTTTCACCTAGATACATTATTTCATTATAATTTTTATTTTCTTCAATTACTTCTTTATCAACATTTTTAGCTTTTACTCTGAATTTAGCATATTCGTATGTATAATTATTTTCTGAATCTATTGATACGGAGTTTAAAATATTTAATTTAAATGATTTGGTACTTGTCTTTTTAGAAATTGGAAATATAAGTGTTACTCTTTCTTCTTTATCTTTTGATACTACACTACCATTATAGGCTTTCCCAAAGTCTATGAAGTAATCTTTTAATGTGTTTTTAAAATATATTTTGTTACTTCCATATGATAGGTACACTTCATCTTTGTTTAGAATTTTTTCTTTGCCAATACTTTTTAAAGATAAATCAACGATAACATACTTTTCATTATTATTAATTAAATTTCCATTGTAGTCGTATTCTGTAATGTAAGATTTATTTACTTTTATTTGTAGACCATTTACGACAACTGCTTTTCCGGCACGGTGTGTTGGATTAATATTAATGTTTACTATTATGATTATTAGGAGAATTGCGCCTAAAGTTCCACCTATGATGGTGAAAATAAATTTGTGCTCTAGTATGTAGTACTTTAATTCGCGAATAATTCTTCTTGCTTTTCGTTCATACTTATATGTGTCTGTTCCAAGAACAAATTCAAACTCCTCGTTATCCTCCGCAGAAATTTCTAGTTCTTTTAGATCTTTGCTAAAGTTAAATTTTTTTATATCAAAACCTATACCTCTTATAATATACATTATGATAAAGTAATAGTTTGGAAATGATAGTATAAGATAAATGTCTCTTAGAGCCCTTGATGTTTTTTGAGACATGGTTGCATCATTTAGTGAAGTTATTGTATTAGATGCAATTATTAAAAGGATAAATATTAATATATAATATGCTGAGGTAAGTATGTAAAATGTGAATGGTTTCTGTTTGCGGCGCATTAAGACAACCATTATTATTGAAAATGCGATAACTAAGATAGTTGAAATAATAAATAATGGGGATACATAGTTTGACGCGGTGCCTTCGACAACTCTTATGTTGTTAGTTGTATAATCACCAAAAAAAGTCACTAAATTTCCGAATTTATTAGTGATAAAAAGAATTATTACACAAAGAATTATGTGAATAATTTTAAAGTTTTTTATTAAAAATGCGTAAGGCTTCTTAAATACCATATGTGTCTCCTATTGTTAAGTTAATTTTAACACAAAAAGAAAAGAAATTAAATCTATTTCTTTTATGAATTTTTATTTACGATTAATTGTCCTTCTCTTAGATATATTGTACTATTATTTTTAAGAAGTTCATTTTCGGTTGTTTCAAAAGTATTTGCAACTAAAGCTAAAGTGTCGCCATCTTTTGTTATATAATAAGAAAATTCATTTTTAGGTACCATTATAACTTGATTTGGATATATGAATTCGTTTAGATCTAGACCATTTAATGCTGCTAAAAGAGATGGATTGACGTTATAATTTTTTGCTATTTGGTATAAATTATCGCCTCTTTTAATAGTGTAGTATTCATAGTAAATTTCATCATCTTGTTTTCTGTAGTTTAACATTTTATCACTTCCTAATATAGGTTATTCTTATTAGGGAGTTTTGTTAATTAAAAATAAATATTTGATTTGATGAATTGAATTTCCATTCTGTGTTTGAAATTATTTTTTGTACCTGTTTACCAAATGTATATTTATAAAGTGTACCATCTGATAAATAGTAAACTTTTTCATTATCTATTTTGACGATATTATCTATTTTGTCATCACTTACTAATATATTCTGACCATTGATTTTTAAAATTAATTTATTATCTTCAATATTATAATTATATAAATTGTATGTGGAAAATACTAACTTTTCTTTTATTAATTTATTTAGTGATGTTTTAACTTCTTCTTTATCATAGTAGATGCCATTTCCATCTTTACTGATCATCGTTATTTCCTTTTTGTTTGGGTCTATTTCATACTCATTTTTATATTTTGGATCTAATAAATATAGTTTATTGTTATGGGTTCCTAAAAAATACGAGTTTGATGAAATAGGTTTTTCTGATATAATTTCATCGATTTTATTACTTTTTATATTGATTATATAAAACTTGGTAAACTCATATTTTTCGTCATAGTTAGCGGTAACTAAATATTTATCGTTTGATATAGATATTTTGTTTTCATAATTATCATTTTTTAAAATTGTTATATTTTCTAATTTGTTATTTTCTATTTTGTAGTATCCCTTGTAATTCCATATAAAGATTTTTTCAGAATTTTTATATATTTCTATATTATTTTCTGTATTTATTGGTGACTCGTTGTTAATATTTGAATCTATAATAATTTTATCATCATTAGTACATAATTTATAGTTACTTTCAAAAACACTTATTGTGTAACAATTTTCCTCAACTTTTATATTTGTTATAAGTTTTCTTTTCTTTATATATTTATGAATCACTTGGTAAGGAATTTCTAATTTATTATCCTTTATGATAAAAAGATAAGTTTGATTGTCTTTGTTGTATTGTTCAGTCACTTCTAATTTATTTATAGAATATTCAGTTTTATAATTTCTTGGAGTATTTGAAATTATTATAAATATGCAAAATGGAATAATTATTATTAATATAAGCATTATTATTTTTTTCATTAATACCTCTTTTGAAAAAAGAACTCATTATGAGTTCTTTTTCTTTTCCTCTAACATATAAGAGTTTATTGTAGTTTGAATTTCGGGAAGGGCTTTTTTTGATATGTTTGAGAAATGAACTACTTCTTTCATTGTATCGATAGTTATTGTTCCCCATATTATGCCTGCATTTATTTGCATGTCATTATATAATTCAGGAGTTATGGAATTTACTTTATAGCCAACAATAAGTCTATCTTGAGCGACAATAATTCTTTGATTTGTTAATGCAAGAACGGCTGTATCAAAGATACTTCCATGATCATTATTATTCTGTGCTGCAAATGCATATATAACTGTTTCACCAGGATTTAAGTTTTTATCAACTAAATCTGAGTGTTTTTTTGTTCTCCACCAATTAATTGTGGCGGGGTACTTTTTTTTAAATTCTCTAACATAATCATAAGTTTTAGCCATATTATTCTCCTTACTTAATCATTCCAACTGTTTTTAATTTACTTTCTAGACTCGCTTTATTAACGTAGCCACCGATACAATCAACTTCTTTACCTTTTTTAGTAAAGATTGTAAGTGGTGTCCCAAAGCCTGATGAAAGTGGTAAGTCTTTTTCTTTGCTTTCTGTACACTTAGCTGGGATATTTAATCCTGAGTTTAGAATCTTGTTATATTCATCTTTATTGAATGAATCAGAATCTATGTAGTAAATATCTGCGCCTTGTTCTTTTGCAACTTCATTGTAAATTGGTTTAAATTTATTACACCAATAACATGAATTTCTACCAAAGACTGTCATTATAACTTTTTTACTTTTAATTACTTTCATGTATTCGTCATATGTTGATACTGTTTTATATGCTACTTCTTCTTCAGGAATTATATTGTTTAAGTATTTATTAATTTGAGTTTCTAGTTGTTTGTCATTTAAATCTTCTGAAGATTGGTATACTACTTCTTTTTCATTTAGGAAAACCCATGCTGTCTTTGTTAAGTCAATGTTTGCTTTTTTAAATGATTCTTTATCAGCATCATTAATACTCTCTACATTGATTGTTTTAAATTCAGCAGAAGTTTCACTAGTATTGAATTCTTTTTTTAGATTCTTTAAAGTATCAACCTTAGTATCAACATCTTTTCCTACATAAATAACTGCAAAACTATTTTTATTTACTAATTCAGAATAACTGCTGTAACTTTTGATAGTTTCTATGTGGCTATTTTTGTAGTAGTCAACATAAATTGGAATTAAAAGAATTATTATTATAACAATTGCGATAATCCAGCTTCTTAATGTTCTACTCATATTTACCTCCTATAAGTATTTTATCTTTTTTATTAGTATTTTTCAATATTTTATTAAAAAAAACAACCGAAATGGTTGAATATTTCTATTTGGTGGAGCCGAGCGGATTTGAACCACTGTCCAAAATACTATTTATGTATCTTCTACAAGTTTAGTTAGTTTATTATTTTTTCAATATCTGCAAACTAACAAAGTTTATATTGAATATCTTCTAAAAAATTCTTTTTAGTACCGAAGAAATACTAAAATATATTCTGCTAATATGAACCACCTATTATCTTCGCAGAAATAAGATTAACAGGTAGTGCTTTAATTGCTATACTAAGCAAATGCTAAAGCTGTATTAAAATTAGTTTTGTCAGTTATTTTAACTGTATTGCTATTTTAGGAATAGCGCGCCACCTGCAAATACATAAATATATATTCTGTCGAAACCATACGACCCCGATACGCATTAATGATAGCAAATTATTTATATTTAGTCAATTACTCAGCAATTTTAATAATATATTCTCCTTCTTTTGAGTACATATATTTTTCTCTAGCGTATTTAGCTACGTATTCGTCATCTTGAAGTTTTGTTACTTCAGAATTTAATTCTTCTTCTTTTTCTAATAGTGACTGATATTTTTGTTCTAATTCTTTTGTTTCTTTTCTATTGTTTAATATTTTCCCCCACTGGTCAATGCCAAAAACAGCAATATATGAAATTGTTGCCATAATAAATAATGAATACACAAGTAATCTTCTTTTTGTTTTTTTCTTTGCCATTTTATTCTCCCATTTTTATTCTAGCATGATTTCGATTATTTTGTAGATAGTAGAAATTTATTTTTTTGAATTTTTGGTAAATTTTACATAATTTGGACAGAGTATTAAATTTATTAAGAAAATTAGTTGTAGTAAAAGTGGGAAATTACCATTATTAATATGATATAAAAGAAAGATGTAGGTAGTTGATAAAATTAGTGTTATAAAAGAGAAAATTGGCTTATGTTTTTTTATGCTGTGTAATATTATACTAAATAATGTAGAATATATTATTGTACATATAATGGGAATTAATTGTTTCATTTAAATAATTTAGCTAAAATGGAAGATTCTTTATCATTTGTATCACTATAAGTAAAACTGTTAATCTGGCCTTTTATTGATACGTTTCCTTCAATTGTATCTAATTTTATCATTTCTAAATTTGAACCTTTAATTATTATACTTCCCATTACACTATCTAAGTCAAATTCTTTTTCATCGAAGCTGTTTATTTTTTTTATACCACTTATAATAATGTTTTTACGATCTGTAAGTTTAATTATATGGTTTAATGCAGGTACGTCTATTATTTTATCCATATTGCCTCCTGCTTAAGTATATTATTTTAAATAAAAAAAATGCTAATTTTTTAGCATTATTCAGCCTTATTGTATTCGTCAATAATAGCATCTTCAAATTGTTTGCGTACGTCTGGGTTGATTGGATGTGCTATATCTCTGTATCCGCCTGTAGCAGTTTTTCTACTAGGCATAGCAATAAATAATCCGTTGTCACCTTCAATGATTCTAATGTCATGTACAGCGAATGCATCATCTAATAATACAGAAGCTATACCTTTCATTCTTGAACCCTCTTTTTCAATTTTACGTACAGTTACAGATGTAATTTGCATAACATTCACTCCTTCTAAGATCTTTAACCTAATTTAATTTTAACCCATTATATTTTAAATTGCAACGTTTTTTATAAAAAAGTCATAAAAATGTCGTTGCTTAAAATGTCTGAGTATGAGTAACTTCTTTTTTCAATGCCATTATCGACTATAAATACATGTGAGTATATTTCTGTAATATTTCCATAAAAGATATCAGTTTTATTTCGATTTTCTTTGGATACGACTTTTACTTCTTTGTTTAAATGGTTTAAGATTTGATTTTTAATTGATTCTATCATCTTGGATACCCCACAAACATTAAGCCATTACATTTAATTCCCCCTATGCCGTCTGCTCCATATTTTGTTTTATTTAGTACTGATAGTAAATCTATTACTTCTCCTTTTTCAGTTAGAGCGATTGATGTTGCAATTATTGCTGGGTCTAGCGCATGAATATTTATTCTTTTTGGACTTGATGCAAAATTTGCCCCACATTTTAAAAGTTCTTCATAATCACTTTGACAAGCACCAGCTATTATGATTAGTTTATTGTTATCTTTTTCATATTTTCTTGCTTTTTTTACTGCCTCACAAAAATATTTGGAGTTACGATAGTTATTTATATCGTTTTTGTTTCCTTTTTTTGAATAGTATGCATCATGGCCGGTTATGATTATTATATCTGGTGTATATTCTTTTAATAATCCTTCTATTTTTAATGGTAGTTCTTCTTCTTGCAATACCTTACCTATTGCTTGTAAATTATATTTCTTATAAAAGTTTAAACAACGTGTTAGATAGTCTTTATCTCCATCTATTTGCATTATTTTGGGTGGCATGTAAAAGTAATTGCTACGATTTAGGGCTTTGAAATCTTCAATGTTTTCGCCGAATTTATCTTCACTTTTTTTATTTACTAAAACTAAATCTGTTATTTCGGCATCTGCATATAATCTGACATCTATTCCCTTTAAGTAGCATATATTTTCTTTAATATTCAGTATTTTAAATATTGTGTCATTATTGTAACTTTTTCGGGTTACAAAGTCTCCTTTTTGAAAATTCATATGATTCACCTAAAAAAGTATATGCTTAAATTAAAAAAAATTTCTAAATTTGATTAGAAATTTCGATAAAAATGTCAATTGGAATTTGCTCTGCTCTATTTTGCATAGAAAAGCCGTGAGATTCAAGGATAGTATTTATTTGTTCATAATCATAATTTTTTAAGTTGTTTTTAAGAGTTTTTCTTTTGAATTTAAAAGCTTCTTCTATTAATTTGTTGTATTTATCTAAGTTATTTATTTCTTTAGTTGTTGGAGTTAATTTGATTATTGCACTATCCACGTTAGGTACTGGAAAGAAGCAGTTTCTACCTACTTTAAATAATTTAGTAACATTATAAAAACTTTGGACATACACGGTTATGTATCCATATTCTTTACTATTTGGTTTTGCTGAAAGTCTGTCGGCTACTTCTTCTTGAACCATTAAAATTATTTCACAGGGGTTTATTTTGCTATTTATAATTTTGGTTATTATTGGAGTTGTTATATAATATGGAATGTTTGCGATAATGTAAAGATTTTTGTATTTAATATTTTTTAATTCTATATTTAAATCTACTTCTAAAAAGTCTTTGAAAGTAATTTTCGTTTTACCATTTTTTATTTGATCCAACTGTTTTGAAAGAGTTTCGTCAATCTCAAAAGCGATTATTTGTGCATTAAATGTTTGAAGTTTTTTTGTTAGGTTGCCACTTCCTGGTCCTATTTCAATTATAAGATCGTCCTCATTGATGTTTGTGCTTTTTACTATTTTTTCAAGAATATTTTCATCATATAAAAAGTTTTGACCATATTTTTTTTTATAGTTTATTTTTTCCATAAGTACATCACAGGTATATAATAACATAAAAACAGATAGTTTCAAACTACCTGTTATAGCCAAATCTTAAAATTTGATATGATATGTTTTTTCTACCTACATTTGATAATGCATAGGCTTCACTTTCAACTAGTAAATCTAAAGCTGTTCCGGTTACGCCTCTATCTAGAACTATTGCGGTTATATTCTCATTATTTAAACTAAAATTTACGATAGATCCACATGGAAGACTTTTTGATGAAGCGACTATTTTTACAGTACCATAATCTTTATCTTGGTATGTTGTTGTTCCATCTAGAACATTTTGACCCGTACATCCAAGGGTTCCACCACATAGAGGACAATTTGCTGCATAGCCAGTTAGTACTCCATTGTAAGTATCTAGTGGATAATATAAATCATTATGATTAATTTCATCTATTTTTAAGGCCATTGCAGTTAAATCAAGGGTTTTATTTAAATTGTTGTTTCTGGTTTTTACTTCTTGCTCTATAATTCCTGTTTGGCCACAGACTGCTATTACAATTAAAATTATTAGAATTTTTGCTGTTTTAAGAACGTTTCTTATTTTCATCTGGCTTCACCTATTTTGATTTTAGCATAATTAGTTATTATTGTCAAAAAGCTCATGAAAGTTGTTTTCTAAGATGTTAGATAGTTCTTCTTCGTTTATGTTTAATGCTTCAGATAATGCTCTTAAGGTGTAAATCATATATTTTGGTTCGTTTGTTTTTCCTCTATAAGGCTCTGGAGTTAGGTATGGGGCGTCAGTTTCTAGAAGAAAACTATCTGGAGAAAGGTCTTTTATTTCTTCTTTTAATTTACAATTTTTAAAGGTTATCACACCGCCTATACCAAGTTTGTATCCAAGTTTTAGAAAGATGTTTGCTGTCTCTTTGCTTCCATTAAAGCAGTGAATTATTCCTTTTGTTTTATATTTTTTTAAGGCGTTAATTAAATCACCAGTTGCTTCTCTATTATGGATAATTACTGGTTTGTTTGTTTTAGTTGATAATTCTAAAAACTTTTCTAGCAGTTTTATTTGGTCTTCTTTATTTTCTTTATTATGATAGTAGTCAAGTCCTATTTCACCAATTGCAATTATTTTAGGATTATTTAGATTTTTTTCGATAAAAGCTAGTGAATCTTCAGTTAGTTCATTGATGTTATCTGGATGAAAGCCAAGTGCTCCATAAACATTTTCATATTTGCTTACTAGTTCGAGAACTTCTTTATTTGTTTTATCATTATATCCATTTACAATTATTCTTTTAATATTATTTTGCTTTAGATTTTCAAGTATTTCTTGATAGTTTGGAACATCTGTTGGGAGAATATGAGTGTGACTATCTGTTAGTTTTATCATTTTCAATCCTTTGAAATAATACTACTGGTGTACCAACTTTTTTACTATCGTACTTCCCGAATGTTTTGATTGTGTCAATTGTTGTTTTTTCTGTATTAATTTGTTTGAAAATTGATTCTGCTGTTTCTGGTAAAAAGGCTTGTAATAGTACAGCACCTATTCTAATGCTTTCAATTAGGTTGTATAGAACAGTCTTTAATCTCGCTTGTTTTTCAGGTTCTTTTGCTAGAATCCAAGGTGTTGTTTCGTCAATATATTTATTGCATCTTCTAAAGATATTAAATAATTCATCTAAAGCGTCTGCTATTTTGAATTCGTCCATTTTGCTATTTATAATTGCAATGCTGTTTGAGATTGTACTTTTTAAGTCGTCATCTATATCTTCAGTGATATTTGTGTTTTCAACTTCTCCGTCAAAATATTTGTTGATCATGCCAATTGTGCGATTAACAAGGTTTCCTAGAACGTTTGCTAAGTCACTATTTATTGAGTTTTCTAGTAATTCAATTGTGAAGTTACCATCACTTGCAAAAGGTATTTCGTGAAGTAAATAATATCTTACGGCATCTACTCCATACTTTTCTACTAAATCGTCGGCATATACGATATTACCTTTACTTTTACTCATTTTATCGGATGCAAATAGTAACCATGGGTGTCCAAAGATATGTTTTGGCATTTCTAATCCAAGACAGTGAAGCATAATAGGCCAGTAAATTGTGTGAAATCTTAAAATGTCTTTTCCTATTAAATGCACATTTGCAGGCCAGTATTTTTTGAAGGGCTCACTTGATTCTCCGTCTGGATTATATCCTAGAAATGTTATGTAATTAGATAAAGCATCGATCCATACATAGATAACGTGATTTTCGTCAAATGTTACAGGAATTCCCCATTTAAAACTTGTCCTTGATACACATAGGTCTTGAAGTCCTGACTTAATAAAGTTATTGATGATTTCATTTTTTCTTGCTTCTGGCATGATAAAATCTGGGTGTTCATTTATATAGTCTTCAAGCCATTTTGAATATTTACTCATCTTAAAGAAGTAGGCTTCTTCGTTTTTTTCGTGTACTTTTCTTCCACAATCTGGGCATTTGCCGTCTACTAGTTGTGAAGATGTCCAGAATGATTCACATGGTGTGCAGTAAAGTCCTTTGTACTCTCCTTTATAAATATCGCCATTATCATAGAATTTTTTAAATATTTTTTGAACAATTTCTTCATGCTCTTTATTTGTTGTTCTTACAAATTTGTCGTAGCTTGTGTTTACTATATCCCAAATATCTTTTATTTGACAGGCAATGTTATCTACATATTCTTGTGGGGTCATGTTTGCTTCTAAAGCTTTTCCTTCAATTTTTTCTCCATGCTCATCTGTACCAGTTTGAAAATATACATCATAGCCTTGTAGTCTTTTGAAACGGGCAATAGCATCTGCTAAAACAATTTCATAGGTGTTTCCTAAATGTGGTTTTGCTGATGTGTAAGCAATTGCTGTTGAAATATAATATTTTTCCATTTTTCTTCCTCTTTTCTTTTTGTAAACAAATAAAAAATCACAAATTAAGGACGAAGTTTTCCGCGGTACCACCTTAATTCATGATTTTGTCATGCTCTTATATCTTTAACGCGATTAACGTTTAAACTCTGGAGCCATGTTCATAATTAAAAATCTAATTCTTTTTCACCTGCCAAGAACTCTCTGTTAGTTTTCAATTACTACTCTTTCCTTCTTTGTTTATTAATGTTAATCTATCATATTATTTACAGAAAATCAACTGCTTGTTATGGAAGTTTCAATAATTTTTGATATTAATTTACAGAGTTTTTTTGTTTCTTGCTGATTTTCAGATTCAGAATATATTGATAATGTGCCAATTATTGTTGAGTTAAAAAGGATGTTTTCGCCAATTGTTTCCTTGGTTCCATTAACATTTCCAACTTCTATAATTGTTTTATTATTATCGGTTAATTTAATTGGAATTTTGTATATTTCATAGAATGCGTTTATTATTCCATTTATTAAAGCTTGATAGTTGTTAATATATGAGTATTTTTGAATTTCTATTTTGTTATCTGTTAGTTTTAAAAGAATATTTTCATTTTCTGATAATTTTAATTTTCCACGCAGTTCTTTAGGAATAACAATTCTTCCTAGATCATCTATTTTTCTTATAAAAGTAATTCCGTTCATATCATCACTATTTTATTTTGATGCGTTTATTTATTTTTATTCTATGTCATTTATAATTTCTTGTAAAAGTTCTGTTATATAATATATGTAATGCTTAGGTTGATTGATTATCGGTAGTGATATGATTATTTTTTTAAATTGATATCTAATTTTAAATTTTGGATTAATGTTGTACATTTTTAAGAAAAGTTTTTCGCCGTTAATTTTGTTGGAGAATTTTTCTGGAATTTGAATCTCTATCTGATTTTTTGTTTGAATTACATGATTAATTTCTAATTTGTTTGCTAGTTTTTCAAACCACTCTTCGTACATATATATAAGCATGTCCTCGTCTATTTTGCCAAATCTGTCTTCAAGTTCTGATTTTACTTTTTCTAGAGTTTCTTTATTGTCTATTGTGTTTATTAATTTATGTATTTCGATTCTTACACTTTCTTCAGTTACATAGTCAGTTTTAATATGTGTATCTACGTCAAGTAGTGATGATCTATCATCATCTTCATCTTCTGTTTTGATTCCTTTTAGTTCGTTTATTGCTTCTTCTAAAAGTTTTGTGTATAAGTCTATACCGACACTATCAATAAAACCTGCTTGTTCGCCACCTAATAAGTCACCTGCGCCTCTTATTGCAAGGTCTCTCATGGCTATTTTATATCCACTACCTAATTCAGTAAATTCTTTTATTGCTTTAAGTCTCTTCACTGCAGTATCTGATAAAGTTTTTCCTGGGGTATATGTTAGGTAAGCATACGCTATTTTATTACTTCGACCGACACGACCTCTTAACTGATATAACTGACTTAGTCCATAGTTTTGGGCGTCTGATATTATTAATGTGTTTACATTTGGTATATCTATACCTGTTTCAATTATAGTGGTGCACACAAGAATATCGTATTTATATTCAATAAAATCTTCAATTATTTTTTCTAATTCTGTTTTAGACATTTGACCATGTGCATAGCAAACTCGTGCTTCTGGCACCAATTTTGATATATGGGCGGCTTCATTTTCAATACCTTTAACATTGTTGAATAAGTAAAATATTTGGCCGTTACGAGATAGTTCTTTATATATGGCCTCTTTAGTTAGCATATCATTTTTTTCAACTACGTAAGTTTGAACTGGATATCTGTCAGAAGGTGCTGTGTCTAGTACAGATAAGTCTTTTAAGCCGGACATTGCCATTTTTAGTGTTCTTGGGATTGGTGTTGCAGAAAGTGTTAATATATTTACATTTTTTTTCAATTCTTTGATTTTTTCTTTTTGTGATACACCAAATCTTTGCTCTTCATCGATTACTAATAGGCCTAGTGATTTATACTCAATTTTTTCATTAAATAGCTTATGAGTTCCAAATACTAAATCAATTTTACCTTCTTTTAATCCCTCTAATATTTTATTAAATTCCTTTGTTGTAGTAAAACGATTAGCAATTGCTATGCTTATTGGAAATTGTTTAAATCTTTCTAAGGCACTATCATATTGTTGTTTTGATAATATTGTTGTTGGACATAAGTAGGCCACTTGATAGCCGTTCAAGATCGTATTAAAGATTGCTCTAAATGCTACTTCTGTTTTACCAAAGCCTACGTCTCCGCATAGTAAACGATCCATTGGAATCGACTTTTTTAGGTCTAGTAAGATATCTTCTGAACATTTTATTTGGTCTTTTGTTGGGGTGTATTTGAATTCACTAGCAAATACTTCTTCTTCAACAAAATGATTATATTTTGGAGATTTTAGAGTCGCTCTTTCTGCATATAATTTTAAAAGTTCTGCTGAAATATCTTTGATTCTCTTTTTAACTGAGTTTTTTGTTTTTATCCATGATGTTGAATTTAGTTTATTTATTTTTGGCGGTGTCCCTTCGGCATCTGAGTATTTATAGATTGTGGTTATTTTTTCGACTGGAATATATACTTTGTCATTTCCAGCATAGTTTAGTAGGATGTAATCTTTTTTAAAGCCGTTTTTTTCAAGAGTAATTATTCCACCATAGATTCCAATTCCATGAACGCTGTGTACGATGTAATCTCCTGGTTTAATATCGCTGAAATCTTTGATTTTACGCCCTATTTTTACGGGATTGTGATAATTTTTTGTTTGACTTGTTTTTTCAATATCGTTTTCAGAAATAAAAATATTATCATCAATTATGAATCCTTTATTTAATTTTTCTTTTATTATATGGATATTTTTTGAGTTGCTGTTTACTAGAGCTGTTTTTAGAAAATCTAGTATTATTTTATTTGTTATATAAATATAAATGTTGTGATTGTCTTCTTTATTTTTAATAAAATTTATAAGAAGTTCGTAGTTACCATTGAAATTTTCAATATTCTCACTTGCTATATTTAAAACGCCTTGTTTTGAGAATGCATAGAGATTTTTTTCTGTCGTTGCCTTTAGTTCTTCGAGTGTGAACATTAATTTTTCTTTTATATCGTTATTTTCTTTATATTCGAGTATTTGATCTGTTAGAGTTTTATAGCCTTGTAAGATTAATTCTTTATCATAATATATTAAATTTGCTTTATTTAAAAGGTTTAGAATTGAAATATGGTTATCACTAATTAGTTCTTTGTATGGATAGATTTCAGTTGTTTCAATTTCATTTATTGTTCTTTGACTTTCACCATCAAAGTTTTTTATGCTTTCTATTTGATTGCCAAAAAGTTCTATTCTTACTGGGTTATCGTAGTTATATGGAAAAATATCTATTATATACCCTCTTAGTGAGTACTCACCGGTTGATGTTACAATTGAAGTTTTTGTGTATCCATATTTATCAATAAGTTCTTCAAATGATTTACGATTAATTTTATCGTTTTTATTAAGAGTGATGTTCATTTTTTGAAGAACAGATTTATTAGGAACAAATTTTAAATAGCCCATTAGGTTTGTTATTACAAGTTTTTTATTTTCGTGTTGAATGGCATTTAGAGTTTCTAATCTTTTTACTTTAAGCTCTGGAGATACAGCAAGTGCCATCGTTGTTAAAAAGTCATCCATTGGAAAAAGAAGAACGTTGTCAATATACGTTCTTAAGTTGTTGTAAATTGTTGTTGCTTCATATAAAGAATTACACAAGACTAATGTGTCATTTTCGTTATTTTCATATTGATATTTTATATATTGTATTTTTAATTCTTCTGATAATCCAGATATGTCTGAATTATTTAAAATATCAGCATATTTTTTAGATATGTCCATAATTTACTCCTAATTGTATTTATTCATTAATTTATCGTTAGTGGCTCCGTCGATAAAGTCATTAATAATATTATTAATAATTTCCTGGCTGTTATTTAGTTTATCTAATTCTGATTTAGAGAATTTGTCTAGTACATAGTTTATTATGTTGTTCTCTGGTTTTGATATACCTACTTTCAATCTTAAGAATTCCTGGGTATGTAAATTTTCAATTATTGATTTAATTCCATTATGACCGCCTGATGAACTATTATATTTTAATTTAATTTTACCAAGCTCTAAGTCTAGATCATCTTGAATAACAAGAATATCATTTTTATTTATTTTGTAGTAATTAACAAAATAACTTACGGCATTCCCAGATAGGTTCATATATGTTTTAGGCTTAATGAATAGAATATTATCTTTATTGGTTTTTAAATTTATGTAATATGCATAACTATTTTCTTTCCAATCAGGATTTTTTATATAATTATCCAGTGCTATAAACCCAATATTATGTCGCGTATTATTATATTCTTTTCCTGGATTGCCCAGTCCGACTATTAATTTCATACTTCCTCCTATTAGATGTTTGTAAATATAGGTGACAGAATTTTGACATCATGTTTGCAATTTTTTTTAGCTTCAATAATTATCATAGAACCATTGCTATGTTCGGTTGGATATATAATTTGTAATCTTTTAATACCAAATTTATATTTTGTTAGAAGGTTGATTAATTCAATCATTCTATCTGTTCTATGAATTATATATAGTTTACCTTTGTCTTTAAGCATTGCATATGATGGTTTTATAATTTCTTCTAATGTTATATATATTTCATGTCTTGCTATAGATTTAATTTCATTTTTGTTTAATAATGACTCTTTTTCCACTTTAAAGTATGGTGGATTGCAGGTAATTATATCAAAATTATTTCCCGGGAAATAATTTTTAAGGTTTTTAAGGTCATCATTTATAATATTCACATTTTTTATATTATTTATTTTAATAGATTCACTTGCTAAATGGTAAATTTCTTTTTGTATTTCAATTCCAGTTATTTCAAAATTATTATTTGATGATAAAATTATAGGAATTGGTGCATTACCAGTACAAAGATCTAATATTTTTTTATCTTTGTAATCTGGTTTTACAAATTTTGCTAGAAGTAATGAATCTAAAGAAAATTTAAAATATTCATCATTTTGATATATTTTAAATCCTGTATCGTATAAATCATTTAGTATTGTACTATTTTTGTTCATCAATTGTAAATTCCTTTACTTCGTTTTCGAAAGTGACTTTATACTTTTTGCTTAAAACATTTATAGATACCACGGTTCCGATTTTGTCATCTATTTTAATTTTACTACCTATTTTAGGCAATTTTTCCTTGTTTTCTTTGTAAGTTTCATCTTCATATGCTAAACAGCATAGTAATCTTCCACAACATCCATTTATTTTTGATGGTGTTAAAGCTATATTTTGATTTTTGGCCATGTTGATAGAAATGGTATCCATTTTATTTAGATATTTGGCACAGCATAGTTTTCTTCCGCAAATTCCTATTCCACCAATTTTTTTTGCTTTATCTCTTGCTCCCATTTGATGTAGTTCAATTCTAGTTTTATATTTTCCAGCAAGAAACTTAACTAGTTCTCTGAAATCTATTCTTTCATCTGAAACAAAGTTTATATAGAGTTGCTTTCTATCAAATGTAAATTCTGAATCCACTAATTGCATTTTTAAATCTAAACGTGACGCTTCTGCCTTAGCATCTTTTAAAGCCCCTTGGGCATCTTTTAAATTAATTAGGTATTGGTTATAGTCCTTATCTGTTGCCATTCTTACAACTTCTTTTAATGTGTTTTTTACGTCTTTATCTTCTATTGTCGTAATTTTACCGATTTGTTCTCCTCTTTCTGTTATTACAATAGCATATTTTCCTATTTCAATTGGAAAATCTTTTGGATCAAAATTATATACCTTGCTGTTTTCTTTAAATATTACTCCACATACTTTCATTTTTACCTCCCTAGCGCTTTAGCAATTTTTGCTAATACTAATTCAATATTTACAGAACTATTTAACCATAAAATTGCTTTATTAATTTCTAACATTCTGGTGTATTTGTCGTTTAATTGAATTTCATCTATTTGATTTATTAGTATTTCTAATGCTTTAGATAATTTTTCTTTTTCCAAATTTTTATATGACCTTATGTATAACATTATATCATATTTGTTATTATTTATTAGCTTTTTTAAATTATCGGTTATTTCTTTTATTTCTGGATCATCCATATTTGTTTTTTTAGTATTAAATATTTCACATCTACTTCTTATTGTTGGTAAAATTATGTTTATATCTGATGTAAAAAGAATACCTATTATATTTTCGTTTGGTTCTTCTAAAAATTTTAATAATTTGTTGCTTGCTGATAAATTCATTTTTTCTGCTGATTTTATGAAATAAACTTTTAATGTATTGTTAAAAGACATTGTCAAAAATTTGTTTTGAATATTTAAAATTTTATCTTTATCTATAATATTATTTTCTGGCTCTATTACTGCTATATCTGTATTATTTTCTATTTTCAATTTTGCTACAAGATTTTCGTGTTTTAGTAAATTATATATTTTGTTTAATAATTCTTCTTGATTATTTGTTTCAACCAAAAAAGCATGAGATAGTTTTTTCTCACGTACGCATAATTCTAAATACTCTATAAAATCTTGTTTCATATTGTTCCTCTATATGAAGAAGAAAAAACTTATTGCCAGTGCTATAAGCCCTGGAAAACCTAACATAATAATAACTAATATATTAAAGTAATTGATTGGAATTAAAATATTAAATCCTTGCATTATTAAATCGAAACCATATATTAATAAAATTGAAAATACTATTTTTTTTACAAATCTAGTTATCATTTTTTCACCAATAATATATATGTATAAAGTTATACAGTTATGCTATAAGTTTCGTCGGTCTTCAAATGCTCTTTCTAATGTCAAGGCGTCTAGATAATCTATTTCTGTACCAACAGGTATTCCATAAGAAAGTCTAGATATTTCAACATTTTTATTTTTTAATAATTTATTTATATATTGCAAAGTTGTTTCACCTTCAATGGTTGGTTTTAAAGCTATAATTAATTCGATTTTTTCTTTTGAATTATTACATCTTTTAATTAGATTATCAATATTTATATCGTCTGGACCTATTCCATCTATTGGTGAAATCAAGCCATCTAGTACATGATATACGCCATGATATTTACCCATTTTTTCAAACATGAATACACTTTTATAATCTTCTACCACACATATGCTATTTTTATTTCGTACAGGATTATCGCATATGTTGCATATTTCCTGATCAGTTATAAATCCACATACTGGACAAGGGTGCAATTTATTTTTTGCAATAATTAATGATGAAGCGAATCCTTGTATTTCACTTTCTTCTTTATTTAAAATGGATAATGCCATTCTTTCTGCAGATTTATCTCCTATTCCTGGAAGTATTTTAAAATTTTCAATTAGTTCTTCTAAAACCTTAGGATAAATCATTATAGTAACCCGTTTAGTCCATTAGCGTAAGCACCAAGTTTTTGTTCTTTGTCTTTATCTATTTTAGTTACAGTTTCATTAATAGCAACCATGATCATATCTTCTAATGTTTCTAGATCTTCTTGGTCTTTTACGATGGCTTTATTAATATTTATTTTATGAATTTTTTTGCTACCATACATTTCTACACTTAAAAATTCATTTTGTGTACTATATATGGTTGAATTGATTTCACTTTGTTTTTTTTGGATATCTTTTTGAATTTTTTGGGCTTGTGCCATTAAATTTTGCATGTTCATTATTGTTCACCTTTTTCTCTCTATTTTATTTCTATTAAATCTTTACCAAAAATTTCAAATGCAATATTGCTTTTTTCATCTGTAGAAATTTCTTTAGTTGCTATTTCTGATAAATTCTCTTCCATATAAACATATTTTTTATTTTTATTCTTGATATATTCTTCTTTAGCTTTAGTGCATTCTTGCTTTAATAAGCAAATTATTTTGTATTGTTTGTTAAACTTCGTGTTGTATTCTTCTTCAATAGTTTCAAGATTTGAATTAAATAAATATACTGCTGTCTCTGTATTTATTGAAAGCACTGCAATATTATCTGAAACTATTTCTACTTCTGCGTCTTCAATTTTTGAATATAAATCGCTGTTTTTATATTTAATATCTTTTTTTAATTCGTTCCAGTTTATGGAAAATGATTCTTTATTAATTTTACTAGCAGTTATAAATACATTATTTGTTCTTATTTTTTTTAATTTATTTATTTCTTCGTCACTATGTGAAGGCATTACTGTCTGGTTTAAATGCTTTGTAATTTTTTTTAGTTGTTCTTTATTATTTGAAATTTCTGTAATAGTGTCTATTTTAAAATCATTTTCGTTGTTTATTTCCTTAGAAATTATTTCCCGGGAAATAATTTTATCTGAATTTTTAATTGATTCTACCCTGTTTTGTGTCTTTATTTTACTTAATATCACAATTTTTATTAAAGTAAGAGCATCTTTTTTTAGGTAACAGTTTGATATTTCAAATGCAAGTTCTTTAATCGTTTGTTGGTCATTAAATACTGATGATTTGTTTTGAAGTATTTTTATTTCTTCATTATATAGATAATTTAATATTTTTGAAATTAGCAAATTTATTTCTAGGCCTTGATTAGCTATGTCATCAAAAATATTTTGCAAATTTTCTAAATTTTCCTCTTTGGCTGATAAAAATATTTCTTCTATTGTTGAATCACCTATGATTCCAAAGCAATTTTGAATTAGTTCTGTTGTTATTTTTTTATTTTCTTTTGATAATTGATCTAGGTATCCTAAGGCATCTCGCATTCCACCATCTGCTAAATCTGCGATGTATTCTGCAGCGGACTTTTCAATATCAATATTTTCTTCTTTTGCAATTGATTGGATTCTATCACAAATTATGTTTTTTGGTATTTTTCTAAAAGTAAATCTTTGACATCTAGATAATACCGTTATTGGCACCTTTTGAATTTCAGTAGTTGCTAAAATGAAAATAACATGCTTTGGTGGCTCTTCTAAAGTTTTTAGAAAGGCATTCCATGCACTTTGTGATAGCATGTGGACTTCATCAATTATATATATTTTATATTTAGAATTTGAAGGAAGAATTTTTACGTTATCACGAAGTTCTCTTATTTCTTCTACACCATTATTTGATGCTGCATCGATTTCAATTATATCCGGATTCTCATTAAAATTTTTACATGAGTTGCATTCACCACATGCAATTCCGTCTTTAGCATTTTCACAGTTAATTGCTTTTGCAAATAGCTTTGCTGTTGAGGTTTTTCCGGTTCCTCTTGGACCATTAAAGCAGTACGCATGTGCTAGTTTATTGTTTATTATAGAATCTTTAAGTATTTCTTTTATTGAATCTTGACCATATAAATCATTAAAGTTTTGTGGTCTATATTTTCTGTAAAGTACTTTATATGCCATTTAAACCTCCTATATTTATTATATCATTTTACGCTTATTTTTCCAGAATTTATTGATAATTTCTTGATATTTATCTTCTTTTTCGCTCATGTCTTTTAATTTATTAAATATGGTTTTGTTATATTGATTTTTTTCTGGTAATCTTGGTAATAAATAGTACACATTTTGTATTCTACTCTCCTTTATTACTGACTTGCACATGTCACATGGTTCAATGGTTACATATAGCGTACAATTGTTCAATCTCCAACTTTTAAGTTTTTTATTTGCTTTGGTGATTGCTAATATTTCCGCATGATTAATTGTCTGTTGTTTAATGTTTCTAGTATTATAGGCTTTTGAAATTATTTTGCCTTTTTCATCTATTATTAAAGCTGCAATTGGAACTTCACTTTTCTTCAATGATTTTTTGCTTAAATTTATTAATTCATTAATGTATTTTTCTTCCATAATTTTTCCTTAAAAAAAGTGCACATATTTAGAGGCAAATGTGGCTGCTTTCTTCCGAATCTGACCAGTTTATTGCATAAATATTGCACAAATAAATGTTATCATACTTATAACATTGTTGCAACTTATAGTGCTAATTTAACAATGTTTCACGTGAAACATTGTTGATAAGTATCACTTATTGATTTTTTTATTTTTCTAGATATTAATGTCATTATACTTTGTTTAAAGGTTTCACGTGAAACTATGTTAATATCTTTTCTTTAATGTAATACATTTTATTTACTATATTATTTATTATTGTTAATTTCTTTGATGTTTCACGTGAAACATTTGATTGTTGATATCTTAGAAGATTTTAATTATCTTTGATAATTTTATATTAATTTTTAACGTCTTCGTTTAAAAGGTTTCACGTGAAACTATGTTAATAAATCTTATTTTTATAACAAAAAAGACTAATTATGCTTATTTGTTAATTAATGGAATATCCAACATATTATATTTTTTTAATGTTTCACGTGAAACATAAAAAAACGAATAGCTAAACTATTCGTTTTTTTCAATAATTTCTTCTTCTGACTCTTTTTCTTTCTGAACAAGACTTACTGATGATACTTTTTGCCCAGATTTTAGATTAATTAGCCTTGTACCTTGAGTAACTCTACCCAATTGTGATACTTGTTCTAATGGTAATCTAATGATTATTCCTTGATTTGTAATAATCATGATGTCTGAATCATCAATAACCTTTTTAATACTTGCTATATTTCCGTTCTTTTCTGTGATATTTAGGGCTTTTACGCCTTTACTTCCTCGTTTTGTCTTTCTATATTCAGAAATTAATGTTTTTTTACCATAACCATTTTCAGTTACTATTACTATGTTATCATCGTCATTCACATTTTCGATGCTTACGCACTTAGCACTTCCTAGGTTGATGCCTTTAACACCTGATGCTGTTCTTCCCATAACCCTGATTTCATTTTCATCAAATACATTCATTCTACCTTCAGAAGAAGCTAATAAGATATTGGATTCACCATTTGTTTTTTTAACACCTATTAATTCATCATTTTCTTTAAGTTTTATACAAATTTTTCCGGTTGCTCTAATATTTTCGAATTCTTCTAGGTTTGTACGTTTTATTAAGCCTTGTTTTGTAGCTAAAATTAAGTATTTTTCTTTGTTTTCCACATTTAATTTTATAATACTACTTATTTTTTCATCTTTTTCCACAGGCAATACGTTAACTATTGGTAGTCCTTTTGATTGTCTACTGAATTCTGGTATTTCATATCCTTTTAATCTATATACTTTACCTTTATTAGTAAATATCATTATATAGTCATGAGTTGATAGATTTAGTAAGTACTCCACAAAATCTTCATCATTAGTTGACATTCCCTTTACACCTACACCACCACGATTTTGAATTTTATATGTATCAGATGTACATCTCTTAATATAACCATTCTTTGTTACTGTTACAATGATGTTTTCCTCAGGAATTAATGATTCATCTTCAATATAGTCTATAGCTGTCATATCAATAGATGTTTTTCTTTCATCACCATATTTATTCTTGATTTCGGTTAATTCATCTTTAATAATTTGTAGCACTTTTGCTTCGCTTTCTAAAATTGATTTTAATTCAGCAATTAATTTATGTAATTCGTTAAGGTCTGCTTCTATTTTGTCTCTTTCTAAGCCTGTTAATCTACGTAGTTTCATCTCTAGAATTGCTTCTGATTGAATTAATGTTAGTCCAAAGCGTTTCATTAATGCTTCTTTAGCTACATCATCGCTTTTTGATTCTTTAATGGTCTTTATTACGGCATCAATGTTATCTAATGCAATCTTTAAGCCTTCTAAAATGTGTACTTGCTTTTCTGCTTTATCTAGGTCAAATTTTGTTCTTCTTACGATAATTTCTTTTTGATAATTAATATATTTTTCAATTATTTCTTTTAATCCAAGGGTTTTTGGTACACCATTATCCAACATTAAGAAGCTTATTCCATAATTTGTTTGAAATTGTGTATGTTTAAATAGCTTATTTAGAACAACTTGAGCATTAGCATCTTTCTTTAAGGTTATTGTTATTTTAATTCCTTCTTTTAGGTCTGTATGATAATCAGCAATACCTTCTATTGTCTTATTATGGACTAATTCAGCAACTTTATTTTTAAGTTCTGAAGTGTTAACTCCATATGGAACTTCATCTACAATAATATAGTGTTTACCATTTTTTTCTTCTATTTGGGCTTTACTTCTAATAGTTATAGTGCCTTTTCCTGTTTCATATGCTTGTTTAATACCACTGTTACCTAGTATTATGCCTCCTGTAGGAAAATCCGGGCCCTTAATATGATTCATTAGCCCTATAACATCGATATCTGGGTTATCTATATATGCAATGCATCCATCTATTACTTCACCTAGGTTGTGAGGGGGAATATTTGTGGCCATACCTACAGCGATTCCCATTGTTCCATTTACTAGGATATTTGGGAATCTTGACGGTAAAACTGTTGGTTCTTTTTCGCTTTCATCGAAGTTTGGTGTGAAATTAACTGTATCTTTCTTGATATCTCTTAATAATTCTAAAGATATTTTTGATAGTCTTGATTCGGTATAACGCATTGCTGCTGCACCATAACCTTCGATATTACCAAAGTTTCCGTGTCCATCAACAAGCATGTATCTGTAGCTGAAATCTTGAGCCATTCTTACCATTGCTTCATATATACTTGAGTCTCCATGTGGATGGTATTTTCCCATTACATCTCCGACAATTCTTGCACTCTTTTTATGCGGTTTATCTGGAGTGTAACCTGATTCATACATTGAGTAAAGAATTCTTCTATGAACTGGTTTTAAACCATCTCTTAAGTCTGGAAGCGCACGTGATACTATGACGCTCATTGAGTATTCTAAGAAGGATGTTTTTACTTCATTTACTATGTTATTTTCTTCTAATCTGTCTCTACTATGATCCATTTTTTACCTCCTAAATATCTAGATTTTCTACAAATGTAGCATTATCTTCTATAAATTTACGACGTGGTTCTACTTCTTCACCCATTAGTCTAGTGAATATTTCGTCTGCTTGCATTAGGTCATCAACTGTAATTTTTCTAAGAACTCTTGTGTTAATATCCATAGTTGTTTCATTAAGTTCTTCGGCATCCATTTCACCTAAACCTTTCATACGCATAACGTCTGGTTTAGTAGTTGCTGGAAGTGATGCAAGATATTCTGCTTTTTCGTCTTCATTTAGTACATATTTAATCGTTTTTCCGTGCTTAATACAGAATAATGGTGGTTGAGCTGCATATACGTGTCCTGCTTCAACAATTGGTCTAAAAAAGCGATAAAATAGTGTTAAAAGTAGTACTCTGATGTGTGAACCATCAACATCGGCATCGGTCATTATTATTATTTTGTGATATCTTAATTTATTTAAGTCGAATTCTTGACCAATTCCTGTACCAAATGCGGTAATAATTGTTCTTATTTCTTCGTTTCCTAAGGCTCTATCTAATCTTGCTTTTTCAACGTTTAATATTTTACCTCTAAGTGGAAGAATTGCTTGGGTCATTGAGTTACGTCCTTTGATTGCGCTACCACCGGCACTATCTCCCTCGACTAAGAATATTTCACAAATTGTAGGGTCTTTTTCTTTACAATCTACTAGTTTTCCACCGAAGTTAACTACGTCTAAGTCACTTTTTCTTCTAGTAAGTTCTCTAGCTCTTTTTGCTGCTACTCTGGCTCTTGCGGCAGTCATACATTTATCCATTATAAGTTTTGCTTCATCTGGATTTTCTAGTAAATATCTTTCAAAGCCTTCTGAGAAGATGTCATCAGCTATTTTTCTTACTTCAGCGTTTCCTAGTTTTGTTTTTGTTTGTCCTTCAAATTGTGGGTCCGGGTGCTTACAAGAAATAATCATTGTTAGCCCTTCTCTAACATCTTCTCCTGATAGTGGATCGTCGTTATCTTTTAGATATTTGTTCTTTTTGGCGTAGTTGTTAATGATTCTTGTTAATGCTCTTTTTACTCCATCTTCGTGTGTTCCACCTTCGTATGTATTAATATTATTTGTAAATGAGTAAACTGCTGAGTTGTAAGTTTCGTTATATTGTAGTGCTACCTCAATTGAAATGTTATCTTCCTGGCCGTTAACATAGATTATTTGGCTATTTAGAGATGCTTTATTTTCGTTTAACATCTTAACATACTCAATTATACCACCCGTGTATAAAAATTCTTCTTTATGCTCAATATCACGTAAATCAGATAGGATTATTCTTAGACCTTTGTTTAGGAATGCTAATTCTCTAAGTCTGGTTTTTAATGTATTGTAGTCATATATGGTTGTTTCAGTAAATATTTCTGGGTCTGCTTTAAATCTTACGGTAGTTCCGGTTCTGTCTTTAGAACATGTATCTATAATTTTTAGTGGTCCAGTTGAATGTCCACCATTTTCAAATCTTTGAAAGTAAACATTGCCTTCATGATATACCCTTACTTCTAGCCATTCAGATAAAGCATTTACTACGCTTGCGCCTACTCCATGTAGTCCACCTGATACTTTGTAACCGTGTCCACCAAATTTACCACCGGCGTGCAATACAGTAAAGATGGTTTCGATTGTTGATAGACCAGTTTTACTGTTTGTTCCAGTTGGAATTCCACGACCATCATCTCTAACTTCAATAACGTTACCTTTATCAATTATAACTTCTATATCGTCGCAGTAACCTGCAAGTGATTCATCTACGGCATTATCAACTATTTCCCATACAAGATGATGTAAGCCTTTTACACTTGTTGTACCAATGTACATACCTGGTCTTTTTCTTACGGCTTCAAGACCTTCTAAAACCTGGATATCGCTGTCATTATAAGTATTTTTATTCATATTTTGTCACCTTTATCTTTCCTTTACTTATTTTATAAACATTACAATTATTTAATATTGACCTGCTAACTTTATGTATGTCTGTTGTTGTAATGAATATTTGAATGTCTTTATCTAAATATTGTAAAATGTTGTTAATTTTGGTTTTGTCTAGCTCACTAAATAAATCATCTAGTAATAATATTGGCTCTTTCTTTAGATAAACTTTGCAATATTCAATTTCTGACAGTTTCATAGCGATTATTGCATTTTTGGTTTCGCCTTCTGAAAGGTAGTCTTTGATATTTTTACCATTAAATTCAAAGGCATAGTCATCTAAGTGAATACCGTGATTAGTTTTGCCATAATTTAAATCTTTTTGAAATGATTTATCATACAGGTTTTGTAATTCACATTTTTCGAGATTTTTAATATTTGAAATGTAGTTTAATTTTAATAGAGTTTTACCAGTTATTTTTTCAAAATAGTATGGTAAGTATGTGTTTATTTGCTCTATAAATTTTGCTCTTTTTTGACTTATTTGAATATTTAGATCTATCAGTTTGTTTGTGAGAATGTCTAAATAACTTTTAGGAATCATGCTATTTGTCATCATTGATTTTAAGTATGTGTTTCTTTGTTTTAGAACTCGATTATATAGACTTAATAGTTTTAAATATTCATTGTCAAATGAAGATAACTCCATGTTAATTAGTTTGCGATGAATACTAGGATTATCTTTTACTAGTTTCATATCTTCTGTGCTAAACAAAATTGTATTAATTTTTGATATATAGTCCCCTATTTTACTTATTTGAGTGCCATCTATGGTGATTCTTTTATTTTCTTTATTAATGACTATTTTATAAGTATTTGTTATTCTATCTTTTATTTTTGCTTCGATTACAGCATAGTCACAGTCATCTTTGATTAAGGCTGTATCTGTGTTTGTTCTAAATGATTTTGTAAGTGATAGATAAAAGATTGATTCTATGATGTTTGTTTTACCACTTCCGTTATTACCAATTATTATGTTTTTTGATTTAGAAAAATCTAATTCTAATTTTGGATAATTTCTAAAATTTGTAAGTTTTAATTTAGTGATTTTCATTTTTAACCCTCTTTTAGAACAAATTTTTAACAAAATAGGTTTATGCGTACTCCTATATACAGTTATTATTATATCATAATTTAATGGGTTATAAAATAAAAAAAGGCTTTATTTGCCTCTTTTTTTAAACTTTTTTTCTAATAGTAGTGATTTACTTAATTGATTATTCATAATGTTGTAAGATATATCAAATTCTAAAGTTTCTTTGTTATAAAATTCAACTAAACATCGGTCTTTTTTCTTATAGATATTACTAATATTACCTGCATTAATCCAAGAACATTCTTTTAGTCTTGGTGAGCACGTTGGAAAAAATATAATATTCTCTTCTTCTTTAACAATAATTGGTGCTTTATATGAGATGCCAGTTAACGATTCTGTTCCTTTAGCTCTTCCTTCAATGGTGCTTCCATTATAACGACAACTTTCATCCATTAGTTTATTTACTTTTTGGTTAACTATATAATATTTGTGTTTTTCAAAAACTAATGATTTGTTTTTACCATATGGCATTAGTGCAAGTGTGTTTTTATTAATATTGTAATCTTTCATGTACTTCACCCCCTTGCTTTTAGTTATATCACAGGTGGTTTGTCGAAATTTGTCGAAAAATGTCGAATTATGCACAAAAAAATAAAAAGTGAGATTTTTTCCCACTTTTAGTACGTTTTAATTGGTAGTATTAATTGGATTAGTGATTCGTCTTTAACTGATTTAAGTACGATTGGCTTAGAATCTGAGTTTAAGAATATTAGTAATTCTTCCTCTTCAAATGTTCTTAGGGCTTCTAACATATATTTTGAACTAAATGAAATAGATATGTCTTCTGATGTGTTTTTGTCTACTTCTACGCTTTCTTCGGATTTTCCTATTTCACTGGCATATGAAGAAACGATTAATTCATTATTTCTTGTTTCCATTTTTACAATGTTTTTTTCTTTACTTTGAGTAAGAAGTGCTGCTCTATCTATAGCACTGAAGTATTTATCTAAAGATGTTGTTAAAATAATGCTAAATTCATTTGGTATTAAGTTAGAAGTATTTGGATAAGTTCCATTTAATAAGCTTGATTGAAATAAATATCCATTATATTTAAATAAAATTTTGTTACTAAATGTATGTATTTCCACATTTTCATTTGTAGTAAGCAGTTTATCAAATTCATTAATGTTTTTACCAGGGATTACTATGTTGCATGAATCATATTCTTTATCTAAGATTATAGTTTTTTTAGCTAGACGATAAGAATCAGTAGCAATACATTCTAGTACATTACCAGTTATTTTGAAGTTTAAACCTGTAAGTAATGGTCTTGATTCCTGTGTTGAGATTGCAAATATTGTTTGGGAAATAATCTTTTTTAGTACATCGCTTTCTATAATGATAGGATTTTTTGTTTCTTCTAGATTTATTTGTGGATAATCTTCTATGTTTAAACAATTTAAATTATACATAGTGTTTTCTGTACTGATTATTACTTTTAGGTCTTCTAGTACTTCAATATTAATATCTGTATTAGGCATTTTTCTGATGATGTCTAGTAAGTATTTACTTTGAATTACTGTTTTTCCAGTTTCTGTGATGCTTTTAATGTTTTCTTTAGGAATAAAGTTTTTAATAACTAAATCACTATCACTTGCAGTAAGGTATAGACCTTCTTCTGTTAGTTCAAATAATACTCCATTTAGTATTGGAATTATATTTCTTGGTGAGATAGCTCTCATTACGTTACTTAAACTTTCTAAAATAATATTTTTTTCAATCAATAATTTCATTTTTATTCCTTCTTTCTTTTTTTATTATTATTGCTGTTGAAAATGTTAATAAGTCTTTTTTTCTCCACAATTATGGTAAAAATTTGATGTGTATTGTTTGTGCAAAACTTTTTTAATTAACAATTTTGTTTTTTATATCCTCTATTATTTGTCTTATGTTGTTTTCATCATTTTGAATTTCATTATTTATTTTATCATATGAGTGTAAAACTGTCGAATGATCACGATTACCAAATTCTAGTCCTATTTTTATGATTGTTTCAGATGTTGTCATTCGGCATAGGTACATAGCAATTTGTCTTGGATAATTGATGTTTGATGTTCTTTTTTTACTTTTAAGGTCTTCAATTGTTATGTGATAGTAATCAGCGACGGCTTTTTGAATTTTTTGAATGTCATTGGTAATATATATTGATTTACCAATGTAATCTTTAAGAGCATCTACGGCAAATTCAAGGTTAATTTCTTTAGGTCCCATCATAGCTGCATATGCATATAGTCTTGTTATAGCCCCTTCTAAGTGTCTAACGTCGTTTTCACAGTTTGTTGCAATGTACTCTATTACTTCATTTGGAACCATTTTAGCAACTTCATGTCCAGTCATTTTATCTTTAAGAATTTTACATCTAAGTTCAAAATCTGGTGGCTCGATGTTTGCTGTTAGCCCCCATCTAAACCTTGTTAGTAATCTTTCTTCAAGAAGTTTTAAATCGTCTGGTGATCGGTCTGAACTAATAATGATTTGTTTATTTGAGTCATAGAGATTTGTAAATGTATGGAAGAATTCTTGCTGAGTTTTAGCGGCACCGCCAAGAAACTGAATATCATCTATCATTAAGATATCTATGTTTCGGTATTTTTCTTTGAATTGACTTACTATATCATAGTTATTTTCGTCTTTTTTATTAATACCTATAAAGTCTGATATGAATTCTTCACTTGTAACGTATAGAACTTTTTTATTGGATTTTTGTACTATGTAGTTACCTATTGCATGCATTAAATGGGTTTTTCCTAGCCCACTTTTGCCGTATATAAATAATGGGTTATAGATTTTTCCGGGTTGTTCTGCTACGGCAAGTGCTGCTAGTTGTGCAAATCTATTACTATCCCCTATTACAAAATTTTCAAATGTATATTCTGGTTTTAAGTTAGAGTTCAAATTTTTATTTTCTGGTTCTTCTACCTCATCTAATTCAAGCACTTCTAATGGTTTTATTTCTTCTGCTGATAAAAATTCAATGTCATATGATGTTCCAGTTACTGTACTTACTATTTCTTCAATTAAATCATAATATGTTTGATTAAGAATTTTTTTATGAAATTCCATCGGAACTTCTATTTGCATAGTATTATTTTTAATACCGATTAATTTAGTTTCTTTGAACCAGGTATCGTAAGATAATGGATTAAGTTTGCTGTGTATTACTTCTAGAATATCATCCCAATTTACATTATTTTTCATTACCTCACCCCGGTCCTTCGTTTTTTGATAGTTCTATTTTAAATCAAGTCTGTGGAAAAATAAAGAGTGAAAATGAAAAAAATTAAATTCGACAATTTTTTCAACATTTTATCAACAAGCAATCTTTTTATTTATATAGTCCAGAGTGAGTTTTCAACAATATCCACAAATTACAATTAACATAAAAATAAGATATAAACATTTTCCACTTTTTGCTAATTTAAAAATTAAAAATTTATACTTTTTGAAGTTTGAAAAATTTTCTTATTTAGAAATTCAATTATTCGGAAATTTTTTAATAAATTAAGGTTAAACTTTTTATTGACTTGCAGCCTTTAATATAATATAATAAAAACGCTAAATTTGATGTGGAGGTGCAATTTTTTATGAAGAGAACTTTTCAACCTAATAATCGTAAAATGAAGAAAAAGTTTGGTTTTTTTGCAAGAAAAGCTAGTAATATTTTAAATAGACGTAGAGCAAAAGGACGCAAAGTTTTATGTAAGTAAGCCACTTAGAGTGGTTTTTATTCTATATGGGTGAGTTATGAAAGAAGAAATTAGAATAAAGAATAAGTTAGAGTTCGATGATTTTTTTAAGAATTCTAAAGGGATAAGTAATAATTATTTTGTTTTATATAAAAAGGAAAAGAAAATTGATAATGTAAGAGTAGGGATTGCTATTGGTACTAAATTTGGAAAAGCATATAAAAGAAATCTTTATAAGAGAAGGTTACGCAATATAATAAGGAACAATTATGATAAATTTAATCAAAACTATGATTATGTGCTTTTAATTAGGAAAAGTTGTGATACAATAGACTATAGAGAAATGGAAGAGTGTTTCTTAAATTTAATTAAAAAGGTGAAATAATGAAGAAGAAGATGATATTGTTATGTGCAATGATTATGTTACTTGGTGGTTGTACAAAATATATTGCAGATGATAACAAAAAACGTGTTGTGTATGAAGTCACTGGACAGAGCTTACCATCAAATATTTTATGTAAGCCTAGTGATGATGATTTAGCTAGTATTTATGAAAAATATAAAGATAATTTAGAAGTTAATTTAGATAATTTACCTAAGTGTGAAGATATTAAAATTTATGATAGTAAGAATTATAATGGATTATGGGTTCAATTATTTGTTATGCCTCTTGCTTGGGTAATTGTAAAAATTGGTACACTTTTTAAAAGTTATGGTGTATCAGTAATGATTGTTGGATTACTTATTAGATTAATTTTGATGCCATTTTCAATTAAAGCTACTAAACAAAGTCAAAATATGCAAAAGGCTCAAAAGGATTTAAATAGACTGGAAGAGAAGTATAAGAATAGGACTGATAATGAAGCGATGATGCAAAAGAGTCAGGAGATGCTTGCTATTTATAAAAAATATAATATTAGTCCAGTTGGTAGTTGTTTAATGAGTTTTATACAGCTTCCTATATTCTTTGCATTTTTAGAAGCTATTAATAGAATTCCAGCAATATTTGAGGAGTATCTAGGAGCATTCCAATTAGGTACAACACCTTTAGTTGCTTTAAAGAGTGGTAACTATTATTATATTATTTTGATTTTGCTTACTATATTAACTACTTATTTATCTTTATCATTTAATATGAAGAGTGCAGGCAGTGCTGAACAACAACAACAGATGAAGTTTATGACTGGATTTATGATTGTGTTTATTTCAATTGCTTCATTTAGTTTACCAACAGCAATTGCACTATATTGGATTGTTACTAATGGATTTAGTGTAATTCAAAATTATATTGTAAGTAAAAGGAGAAGTTAATATGAAAGAGTATGTTTATGAGGGAAAAGACCAAGAGGTTGTATTAAAGAAAGTTTTAGAAGATTTAAATGTTACTGAAAATGATTTTGTTTATACAAAAGAAGAGGTAAAAGGTAAACTTTTTAAGGCTGGAACTACTAAGTATCATGTTTATTTAAATACAGATATTTTGGAGTTTATTAAAGATTATTTAAATACTTTATTAACTGAGATGGGTCTTGAGGTTAAGTTTGAATCTAATATTAGAGATAAGCAAATTAATATTAAAATGTATTCAAATAATAATCCTATATTAATTGGAAAGAATGGTCAGACGCTTACTGCACTAACTGCTGTTTGTAAGGCTGCTGTTTTTGCAAGAATTGGGATATATCCTTATTTGAATTTAGATGCTTCTGATTATAAGGATAAGCAGGTTAGTCATTTAGAAAGACTTGCTAAAAATATTGCTCGTGAAGTTAGAAATACTGGTAGAGAAGTTGTTATGGATAATATGAATTCTTATGAAAGACGCATTGTTCATAATGTTCTTACTGATTTTAATGGAGTAATGACAATTAGTGAAGGTGAAGAACCTAATAGACATATTATTGTAAAACCAAAAAAAGATTAGAAATAGTCTTTTTTTATTTTTAAGAGAAGTGTGCTATAATACGCACTAGAAGAGGAGTTTTTGTCATGGATAATTCTACAATTTGTGCGGTATCTACTGCAGTTGGGACTGGTGCTATTTCTATAGTTAGATGTAGTGGAGTAGATGCGATAAAAATAGTTAATTCAATATTTAAAGGTAAGGATTTGGAGAAAGTGGATTCTCATACTATTTCTTATGGACATATTGTGTTTGATGGTGAAGTTATAGATGAGGTATTAGTATCTGTAATGAGAGCTCCAAAGACTTTTACATGCGAAGATGTTGTAGAGATTAATGTTCATGGTGGCATTACAACAACTGATAGAGTGCTTGAACTTCTTTTAAATAATGGGTGTAGATTAGCTGAGCCGGGTGAGTTTACTAAGAGAGCTTTTTTAAATGGAAGAATAGATTTAACGCAAGCTGAGGGTGTTGAAGACATTATTGAAGCAGAAAGTGAAAAGGCTAGAAAACTTGCTATAAATCAAATTAGTGGTAAGTTAACTCCTAAAATAGATGGTATTAGAAAGAAATTACTTGCTTTGCAAGCAGAGATTGAGGTTAACATAGATTTTCCAGAATATGAAGAGGCTGAGGAGTATACTGAGTCTACTATAAGACCAAAACTTGAAAAAATAAGTGCAGAATTAGAAGAGTTAGTGCGTAATTCGAGTAATGGTAAGATGATTAAAAATGGAATTAATATTGCTTTAATAGGTAAACCTAATGCCGGAAAAAGTAGTATTTTAAATGGTTTACTAGAAGAAAATAAAGCAATTGTTACAAATATTCCAGGAACTACTAGAGATGTTATTGAAGGTAAAGTTATTTTAGATGGTATCGTGTTAAATTTTATTGATACTGCTGGTATTAGAGAAACTGATGATGTGGTTGAAAAGATTGGTGTACAAAAGAGTTTGGAAAGTGCAGAAAATGCCGATTTGAGAATTTATGTTTTAGATAATAGTGAAAAGTTGGATAATGAAACTTTAGAATTTATAAAATCTTTAAAAGATAAAAAGTTAGTTTTTGTTAATAAGAATGATTTAGATAGTAGTAATAATTATGATGGTATAGATAAAGATATTTTAGTTTATGGAAATACTATTATGTCTGATGGATTAGAATCTTTGAAAAATAAAATTACCCAGTTATTTAAGATTAATGAGTTAGAGACTAGTGATTATTCTTTTTTATCTAATGCAAGACAGATATCTTTGGTTAAGCAAGCTCTTGAAAGTATAAATAGTGCAGTAAATAATACTTATACCGGAGTACCAATTGATATGTATACAATTGATATTAAAGATGCTTATGATTTATTGGGTAAAGTTATTGGTAAAACTTATGATGATGATTTATTAGATGAGTTATTTTCTAGGTTTTGTTTAGGAAAGTAGGTAAATTTATGAATTATGATGTTATAGTTGTTGGTGGTGGTCATGCTGGATGTGAAGCTGCGCATGCTACTGCTGTTATGGGTTTAAAGACTCTTTTAATTTCTTCTAATAAGAAAAATATTGCGGATATGCCATGTAATCCATCTATTGGAGGAACTGCTAAGGGTATAGTTGTTAGAGAGATAGATGCTTTAGGTGGTTTAATGGGTAAGGTTGCTGATGAAACCCATATTCAAATTAAGATGCTTAATAATGCTAAGGGTCCTGCTGTTAGATCTTTAAGGGCGCAAGCTGATAAGGTTACTTATCCTAGAGTTATGCTTGAAAAGTTGGAAAATACTCCTAATTTAACAATTATGGAAGCTATGGTTGAAGATTTAATTGTTAATGATAATACTGTAAATGGTGTAATATTAGAGAATGGAAATACAATAAATTCTAAAGCGGTTATTTTAACTACTGGTACTTATTTAAATAGTAAGATATTAGTTGGTGATACTTTTAAATATGAAGGACCTCATGGAGAGAGAAGAAGTAATAATTTAAGTAAAAAGCTCGCTGATTATGGATTTGAAATTCAAAGATTAAAGACTGGTACACCTCAAAGAATTGAGAGAAGTAGTGTTGATTTTTCTAAGCTTAGTGAAGAGTGTGGTGATGATTGTTATTGGACTTTTAGTTTTGATAATGGACCATTTTATGATAAAGATAAGCAGGAAAAGTGTTATATAGTTTATACTAATCAAGATACACATAAGATTATAAGAGATAATTTGTCTAAATCTGCTATGTATGGTGGTTATGCAGAAGGTATTGGGCCAAGATATTGTCCTTCAATTGAGGATAAAGTTGTTAGATTTGCAGATAGAGAGCGTCATCAGTTATTTTTAGAACCAGAAAGTTTATATTATGATGATTTGTATTTACAAGGATTTTCAACGAGTATGCCAGTTGATGTTCAAGAAGAAATGGTACATAGTTTAGTGGGGTTGGAGCATGCTGTTATTAAGAAGTATGCTTATGCAATTGAATATGATGCGATTAATCCGTTACAATTAAATCCTTCTTTGGAAACTAAGGTATTAAAGAATTTATTTACTGCTGGTCAGATAAATGGTACTAGTGGTTATGAAGAGGCTGCTGGTCAAGGTATTATTGCTGGAATTAATGCCGGTTTAATGCTAAAAGGTAAGAAGCCATTAATACTTAAAAGAAATGAATCTTATATTGGAGTTTTAGTTGATGATTTAGTAACTAAGGGTACTAAGGAACCTTATAGGTTGCTAACTTCTAGGGCTGAATTTAGGTTAATACTTCGTCATGATAATGCAGATTTAAGACTTAGAAAGTATGGTTATGAAGTTGGATTAATTGATGATGAGAGATATAACAAACTTCTTGTTAAGGAAAAAGCAATTAATACACTTCTTGATGAACTTAAAAATGTAAGGGTTAGTAAAAATACACTTCCTGAGGCTTTAAGTTATTTAAAGGATAGTTTATCAACAGGTTATAGTCTTTATGATTTATTAAAGAGACCTGAGGTTAAAATTATAGATTATTTAAGAGGCAATTTAATCAAAGATTATGATAAAGATGTACTTGAGCAGGCTGAGTTTTTTGTTAAGTATGAAGGTTATATTAATAAGGAATATCAGGAAGCTAATAAGTTATTAAAACTTGAGGAAAAAGAGATTCCTGCTGATATTGATTATGATAAGATTAAGAATTTAGCTAGTGAGGCTAGACAAAAACTTAAATTAGTTAGACCACTTACTTTAGCACAGGCTTCTAGAATTAGTGGAGTTAATCCGGTAGATATTTCAGTACTTGCTGTTTATTTGAAGAAGGAGTATAACAAATGAGTGAAAGTGAGTTTATAAGTTCTTTAGAAAATTTAGGTTTAAGTATTAGTGATGAACAAATAAATAAATTTAGGGTGTATGCTAGTGAACTTCTTTCTTATAATGAACATACTAATTTGACAGCTATTCGTAATATTGACGAAGTTTATTTAAAGCATTTTTATGATAGTTTGACTATTTATAAGGTTTATAGATTTAGTAATGAAAGTGTGCTTGATATTGGTACTGGTGCTGGATTTCCGGGAATTGTTTTGAAAATTACGTTTCCTGATATTAAGTTGACGCTTTTGGATAGTAATAATAAAAAAACTACTTTTTTAAAGTATGTTTTAGGTAAGTTAAAATTAGATGCTACTGTTATTAATGATAGAGCAGAAAAGTACTATTTATCTGGTGAAAGATTTGATGTTGTTGTTTCGAGGGCGGTTGCTGATATGAGTATTCTTAGTGAACTTGCAATTCCTTTTTGTAAAGTCGGTGGCCATTTTATTGCTATGAAGGGTAAAAATACAGAAGAAATTGATAATGCTAATTATGCTATCGAGTTCTTAGGCGGAAAAATTAATAAGAAAGAGGAATTTTCTTTACTTAATGATGCTGGTGAAAGAACATTAGTTAAAGTTGAAAAGGTTAGTGATACACCAAATGGATATCCTAGAGTTTATGATAAAATACGTAAATCTCCTATTGCAAAAATTAGAAAAATAAAGTAATATATATTTAGAATAGGATGGGTTGTTTTATGAATAGAGAGCCGTTAATACAAAATGTTAATATAGATTATATTATTCCAAATAGGTTTCAGCCTAGACTTACTTTTGATGAGAAGTCTTTAAATGAGCTTGCTTCATCAATTAAAGAGCATGGTATTATTCAGCCACTTGTATTAAGAAGACTTGGGGATAAATATGAGATAATTGCTGGTGAAAGACGTTATAAGGCTGCACAACTTGCAGGTCTTACTGAGGTTCCAGCAATAATTTCTAATATTGATGATAATAAGAGCGCTGAGATAGCATTAGTTGAAAATGTTCAAAGAAGAAATTTAAATTCATTAGAGGAAGCTAAGAGTTATAAAAAGATTCTTGATAAAGAAGGTTTAACGCAAGATGAACTTGCTAAGAAGATTGGGGTTTCACAATCTACAATTGCAAATAAGTTAAGATTATTAAATTTAACTAGTGAAGCACAAGATGCACTCATGAATGATAAGATTAGTGAAAGGCATGCGAGAAGTTTACTTAGTGTAACTGATCCTGAGAAGCAAAAAGCTTTATTAAATAAGGTTATTTCTGAAAGACTTACTGTTAGACAGTTAGATGATGAGATAAAAAAGGAAAGTAATCCAGCAAGTGAAAGTACTCTTAATCATGTTCCATCTTATGATGAATTAGGTGATGTTGGTACTCCAGTTGAGAATTTAAACGTGTTAGATAATGCTCTTAAAGTTGATGAATCTACCAATATATCTGATAATTCTGATAATATATTTAATTCTGAACCAGCAAAAGAAGAGAAAACCGAAACTCTTGATTTAATGGCAGAAGATCCTAAAAATGAACCAGATGTTAAAAAAGAAGAAACACAACCAAGTCCTGGATTTAATTTATTTAATTTTAGTAATAATACTCCAGAGTATCCATCTTTAGAGGATGAAGTTACTAATATGAATATGGAACCTATGGATAGATTGGAAGAGTTTAATCCATTTAATAGTAGTAGTACTATTAGTAAAGATGTACCATTAGAAAGTCTTGACGTTCCACTTGAAGAAGTTAAAAAAGAAGAAGAAAAACCTGTAGAACCTCCAAAGAAGAAGATTCTAGAGAATAATTTAGATTCTGTTAAAGAGGCTTATAATGATTTTGTTAATGAATTAAAGGAAGCAGGATATAATGTTTCTAGTGAAGACTTTGATTTTGAAGATTTGTATCAGATGATTATAAAGATAGAAAAACAAGCTGAGTAAGCTTGTTTTTTTAGTTAGTTATTGGTTCTGTACCACGTTTGAAATAATATAGAATGTTTTTGTTAGATTCTGCTGCTTTACCGCTTATTGGATCTAGAGGAACTGCAATTATATTATCACTAGGAGTATACCAGGATGATTCTTTATCTTTAAGATATTCTTCGACGTTATCGCACCAAATATTTTTAATTTTAGATGAGTATGCTTTAGGAACTGCTCCGTTATAATCTGAACCAGCCCATACAAACATTAAAACGTCTGGATTATAACCAATAACTAGATAGTCGTTATCTGTTGTACCACTTTTGATAGCATATTTTTTAGTTAATCTACTATTTAGTGAGATTATTGTTGGTGATTGGTAGTCAATAAAAGAGGCATTATATGTGTTTGTAAGCATTTCGTTTATAATAAAGACATTGTCTTTGTTTAGTACGTCTTTGGATTCACTTTTATGTTTATATATAAGGTTACCTTCATAGTCTTCGACTTTTTCGATGAAGTATAAATCTTTATATGTGCCATAATTTGCGAGTGTGTTGTATGTTTCTACGTAGTCTAGTAGGTTTAGTTCAACTGCACCAAGAGCTAAGGCTGGAAAAGCATTAATTTCTTTTTTTAATCCCGCTTCTTTTAAAGTGTTTACTAGTTCTTCTGTTCCTATGAATAAATGGGTTTTTACGGCGTAAATATTGTCTGAATAGGCTAGTGCGGCAGCCATAGTAATGTTTTTATCTGCGTAAATGTTACTGTAGTTTTTGGGTGTGTATTTTTTATTTTCAGCAAAAACAAAACTTGTTTCTTCACTTTTGAATGTGCTTGCTTCTGTCATGTTATTGTTTAGTGCTGCATAGTAGAGAAATGGTTTGATAGTTGATCCAACTTGTCTTTTAGCAAAAATCGCACGATTAAACTGACTTTTAGAGTAGTTTAGACCACCAGCAAGAGCAAATACTTTCCCAGTAGATGGTTCAGCCATTATTGCTGCAAGTTCAATGTTATCTTGATTTTCATTTTCTTTAAAAGTGTTATCTAACTTTTGCTGGGCATTTATATCTAGGTTTGTATATACTTTTAGTCCTTTTGATTTTATTAAGTCTTTGGGAATATTTGGAATACTATTAAGTTCGTTTAAGACAGCGTCATAATAATACATAAGGGTTTGCATATTATTTGTTTTTCTTTGACCATAGATTTCAATTTTTTGAGAGAATAAATTTTTGTAAGTTTCTTCATCAATTTTTTTGTTTTTGTACATAGCTTCAGCAACAATTTTTGCTCTTTTAATGGATGCGTCATAGTTACTTACTGGGTTATAGTTTTCGGGACTTTTAGGGATGCCAGCGAGGATAATTGCTTCTTCTAGGGTAAGTTCACTACTTTTTTTATTAAAGTAATAGTTACTAGCATTTTCAATACCAAAGTTCCCTTGACCGTAGTTTATTGTATTAAGATAGCCTTCTAAAATTTCTTTTTTTGAGTAGTGTACTTCTAGATTAAGAGTTAGCATGGCTTCTTTAATTTTTCTTTTCCAAGTTTGATCGAAGTCTAAAAATAGATTTTTAACGTATTGTTGAGAGATAGTTGAGGCACCTGCTGTTATAGATTTAGTTTTAGCGTTTAAATATAATGATTTTAAGATTCTTAAATAGTCGAAGCCGAAGTGATGATAGAAGTTTTTATCTTCAACAGAGATAGTAGCGTTTAATAAGTCTTTTGATATTTCATTTATATTAGCCCATTTTTTGTTGTTACTAGTTTGCAGAATTAGATTATTTTCATTATCATATAGTGATAGGGCATTTGCAGAGTTTAGGGTTATTTTAGGACTAAAGTAGGCGTATGTGTAAAGACAAGAGATAATTACTGTAAATGTTATCATAAAAAAGATAGTTAATTTATATAAAAATTTAAGTTTTTTCATGTTTCACCGTTTATTATTATGGTAAAGTTGATTGTTTTTATGCTAGAATGGTTGTAGTGATGTTTTATGATTAAAATTGAGTTATATAAAGATGGAGATTTAGTATTAAGTACTGATGGTAAGATCGATGATAGATTACTAGTTTTTGGTAATATTATTTATGATTTAGATAAGGATGTTCTTATTAGGGAAGATGCTAGTTTTAGATATTTATTAGATTTTAAAAATAGTACTAGTGAGATTATTATTAAAGAGCAGGATTATCATTTGAATTTAAAGATTGATGTTCTTAGTGTAAATAATGAGAATAAGAGAAGAGAAATATACTATAATATTGAAAGTGAAACACAGATAAACAACAGGATAGTGTTAACTTTTGATTAAGTATATTTTTTTTGTTGACAATGCAATATAATATGATAAAATTATGTTTGTTTAAAAAGCCATTATCATTTATTTTAGTGAAACATATAATGGTTTTTAGAGGAGGAAATAGTTATGGTAAAACTTACAGATGAAGAAAAGGAAACTTTGTCTTATGATGATGTAGCATATTTAATCTTAAACGATGAAAAAAAGAAAATTAAAATACAAGATTTATTTAAAAAAGTAATTAAAATTATGGGATTACCTGAAAGTGAATATGAAGAAGGTATAGGTGACTTTTTTGAACTTATTACGACAGATAAAAGATTTATTATATTAGATAAAGGATATTGTGATTTGAAGATAAATCATAGTACTAAAGTTATTATTGATGATGATGACGATGAAGAGTATGAAATGATGAATGAGGAAGATATGGATACTGAAGAGGAATCTGAAGAAGAAAACTATGATGATGAATCTATGGATGATTTAGATAGTGATGATGATTTAGATGATTTAGTAATTATTGATTCTGAAGAAGAGAATGATGGAGAGTTAATGTAGCCTACTCTTATATAAAGAAAGAGGTTAATATGATAGAAAGATTAGAGTTATTAAAAAAGAGATATGAGGAGTTAAATGAGGAATTACTTAATCCTGAAGTATTAAGTGATTTTTCTAAACAGATGAAACTTTCAAAGGAAAAGAGCAGTATTGAGCCTTCTGTAATGAAGTATGATGAGCTAAAAAAAGTTACTGCAGAAATAGAAGATTTGAAGGCTTTGGTTAATGACCCAGAAATGCATGAGATTGCGTCAATGGAATTAGACGAGAAACATGCTCTTCTTGATAAGATTAATAGTGAGCTTGAGATTCTTCTTTTACCTAAAGATGAAAATGATGGTAAGGATATTATTATGGAAATCAGAGGTGCTGCTGGTGGAGATGAAGCTAATATTTTTGCTGGTGATTTATTTAGAATGTATAGTAGATACGCTGAAAAGAATAATTGGAAGATTGAAGTATCTAGAGAAGAAGAAGGAACTAGTGGTGGATTTTCACAGATTGAGTTTTTAGTTAAGGGAGATAATGTTTATTCTAAACTAAAGTTTGAAAGTGGAGTTCATAGAGTTCAAAGAGTTCCAGAAACTGAGACACAGGGAAGAATTCATACATCTACTGCTACTGTTTTGGTTATGCCTGAGGTAGATGATGTTGATGTTGAGATTAAGCCTGAAGATGTAAGAGTTGATGTATATCGTTCTAGTGGTAAGGGTGGACAAGGTGTTAATACTACTGATAGTGCTGTTAGAGTTACTCATATTCCAACTGGTATTGTTGTTACTTGCCAAAATGAAAGAAGTCAAATTAAGAATAAGGCAAGAGCTATGGTTGTTTTAAAGAGTAGAATTTATGATATGCAACAGCAAGAGAAGAATAAAGCAGCTGGTAGCGCTCGTAAGAGTATGATTGGTACGGGAGATAGGTCAGAGAAGATTAGAACTTATAATTATCCACAAAATAGAGTTACAGATCATAGAATTAATTTTAGTATTATGGAACTTGATAGAGTTATGGATGGTAATATTGAACCTATTATAGAGGCATTAATTGCTGAAGATACTAGAATTAAGATGGAAAATGCAGAATGAAAAGACCAGATTTTATAAGTTTGACTGATTGGCGTCTTTTAGAGCAGAAGTATCAGAATATGGATTATCCAATTAGAAGGATTGAAAATGGTTATCCGATTCAGTATTTGATTGGTAATGTGGACTTTTATGGATATAAGATTATGGTTAATAAGAATGTTTTGATACCGAGGTTTGAAACAGAAACGCTTGTTGAAAAGACACTTAAATATATTGATGAGTATAAGTTTAATAAGGCCTCTGTGCTTGAGATAGGTACTGGTTCAGGATGTATAAGTATTGCTTTAAAAAAAGAGAAGGAAGACTTAGAGATTACTGCTACTGATATTAGTATTGGTGCTTTAAAGATAGCTAAAAAGAATGCTAAACTTAATAAGTGTAAGATAACTTTTATAAAGCAGGATGTTAATAAGTGTAAACTTTTCAACAATTATGATGTGTTAATTAGTAATCCTCCTTATTTAAAAGAAACAGATGTTTTAGATGAGAAGACAAGGTTTGAACCACATAATGCTTTGTTTGGTGGTAAGGATGGACTAAAGTTTTATCCAGTAATTTTTGGAGTAGCTAAGAAATATTTAAATAAGAAGTTTTTAATAGCGCTTGAGATAGATGAAGATAATGGTAAAGAAATAAAAGCACTTGCTAAGGAAGCTTTTCCTAAGGCTAAAGTAAAGTTAGAAAAAGATTTAACTGGCAGAGACAGATATATTTTTGTTATAAATGAATAAAAAGTTTGAAAGTCACCCACTGTTTAAGTGAAAGGTGATTTTTTTATGAAAAAATTGTTAATAATAATAGCTGCTGTTATTTCGGTGGGCGTACTTAATAAAAGTAAGAATGAATCAGTTGTTATTCCTAGTTCATCAATTAGATTTAGGGTAGTTAGTAATAGTAATGCTCCTGGTGATATTAAAACTAAGTTAAATTTAAAGAGAAAATTAGAAGATTATTTATATGATAAAGTGGTGAGTGCTAGTACGGTTAGTGAAGCGGAAAAAATTGTGTCAAGTGAACTTGATAATATAAATGGGTTAATAAAGCAGAATTTAATGAGTGATAATTTTACTGTTAGTTATGGAATGAATTATTTTCCAAGTAAAACTTATAAAGGTGTTGTGTATGATGACGGATATTATAATTCATTAGTTGTTACTCTTGGTGATGGAGAAGGTGATAACTGGTGGTGTGTTCTATTTCCTCCACTTTGTCTTATGGAAGAAAATGAAACGACAAGCGATGTTGAATATAAATTTTTTGTAAAGAGCATAATTGAAAAATTTAGATAATATACTTAACTAGGAGGCATAATGTTAAGTATTTTTTTTATTGGTCTTGCTCTTAGTATGGATGCTTTTGGATTATCGATTGGTATTGGGATGCAGAAGATAGGTAAGAGAACATTTATTTTACTTCCTTTATGTGTAGCAGTGTTTCATTTTGTAATGCCGATGCTTGGAAATAGTTTTAGTTTTTTTATTCGAGATATTCTATATTTTGATCCTAGTTTTTTGATGGTTGCTGTATTTTTTTATTTGTCTATTATGATGTTTGTTACTAGAAATAATGAAGATAACGTTATTTTAAAGAGTTTTATTAGTATTTTATTTACGGCTTTTAGTGTTAGTATAGATAGTTTAACTGTAGGATTAGGATTATCTAGTATAACAAATCATTATATTGCAAGTTCAATTATTTTTAGTACATGTGCTGGATCTTTAACTTACATTGGCCTTATGACTGGCAAGTATTCAAAGAAGTGCTTAAAAAAGGAAGCAAATGTTTTTGGAAGTGTGTTGCTTTTTATTTTAGCAATTGTAAATTTATGTAAAATATTCTTTAATTAGTTGATTTAAAAAGTCAGTCATTATATATTAAAGTTGGATAATTATGTAAAGAGGAAGAGATATGAAGAAATTAATTATTGAAGGCAAGCATGAGTTATCTGGAACTATTAAAATAGGTGGAGCTAAGAATAGTGTAGTTGCACTTATTCCAGCAGCAATGCTTACTGATGGGAAATGCGTTATTTATAACGTGCCAGACATAAGTGATGTTCATAGACTTATTGAGATGATGGAGAAGTTAGGATCATCTATAAAATTTGAGGGGGATACTCTTTATATTGATAATAGTAATTCTAAGAATGCTGTTATTGACGAGGAATATGCTTCTAAATTAAGGGCATCATATTATTTTATGGGAGTTTTGCTTGCTAAGTATGGACATGCAGAGATTTCTTATCCTGGTGGATGTTCAATAGGATCTAGGCCAATCAATTTTCATTTAAATGGATTTGAAAAGTTGGGTGCTAATGTTAAGATAAAGGATAATAAGGAATATATTGTTGATGCTAAAGAACTTAAAGGTAATGATATATTTTTAGATTTTGCTAGTGTAGGAGCAACACTTAATATTATGTTTGCAGCAGTTAAAGCAAAGGGCGTAACGCATATTTATAATGCTGCTAAGGAGCCGGAGATAGTAAATGTAGCATCATTTTTAGGTACGATGGGCGCTAAGGTTTATGGTGCTGGAACTAGTCAGATAACGATTGAAGGCGTTGATACTTTAGGTGATGGTATTGTTGAGGTTATACCAGACAGAATTGAAGCAGGAACTTATATTATGATTGGTAGTCTTCTTGGTAAGGATTTAGTAATTGAAGGCGTTATTAAAGAGCATTTAGAGTCTGTTTTAACGAAGCTTATAGAAGCTGGTTGTGATATTAAGATTGATGGGACAACAATAGTTGTTAATAAGGTAGATAAACTTAAACCAGTAAATGTTAAGACACTTGTTTATCCAGGATTTCCAACGGATTTAGGTCAACCAATGAGTACGTTACTTACTCAGTGTGAAGGTGAGTCCTTATTTGAAGAGACTATATATGAAAACAGGATGAGGCATATTAAGTATTTAAATGCGATGGGCGCTAATATAAAGTTATTTGATAAAAGTGCAATTATTTTTGGTAAGTCTGATTTATTAGGTAGAGATGTTGAAGCAACTGATTTAAGAGCAGGAGCGGCGATGATGGTTGCAGGGATGATTGCTGAAGGAACTACGAAGATTGTAAATATTGAACATATTTTAAGAGGTTATGAAAATATTGTTGGTAAGTTATCTTCAGTAGGAGCTAAAATCGAAATAATCGACGAATAGTTGTTGAATATTTGAAAAAATATGATATAATACATAAGAAACGAATTTCTATGGCTTAGTAAAAGTCATGGCGGAAGGAGATGCGAATATGAAAAAGGGATTACATCCAGAAACTAAAAAGGTAACTTTTAAATGTGTTTGTGGTAATGAATTTGAAGCAGTTTCTACATTAAAGGCAGAGTCATTTACAGTTGATACTTGTAATGCTTGTCATCCATTCTATACTGGTGCTCAAGGGAAGCATAAGAAGACTGGTGCAGTAGATAAATTTAATAAAAAATACAATTTGGACTAAGAGTAATATCTTAGTTTTTATTTGCTTATAAATAAGAGAAATAGTATAATGATGGTGGTGATAGTATGAAAGTAGCAATAGGAACAGACCATAATGGTCCAGCATTAAAAGAAGAAATTATTAATAAGTTAAGTGATATAGCAGAGTTTATTGATTGTAGTCCGGTTAATGATCCTTTAGATGATTATCCTGATTTTGCATATAAGGTAAGTGAGATGGTTGCTAGTAAGAAGGCAGATTTAGGCATTTTAATATGTGGAACTGGCATTGGAATGAGTATAGCTGCTAATAAGGTTAAAGGTATTAGATGTGCCCATGTTACAAATGCTCAAGAGGCTAAACTTAGTAAGATGCATAATAATGCAAATGTGATGGCGTTGGGGGCAAAGAATCCTGATGCAATAGAGATGGTTAAAATATTTTTAGAAACTAGCTTTAGTAATGAAGAAAGACATGTAAGAAGATGTGAAGAGATTATAAAAATAGAAAATGGAGAATATAATGTATAAGACAGTAATTTATATTTTATCTGTTTTACTTAGTATATTTATTGTTTCAGGGATTAACTTTAATAATTTTTTTAAGGCAAATCATGTTTGGGAAGCAAGATGTTTTATAGTTGTAATTAGTTTTATTATGGGATATTTATTTGGAAGTTTTATTATAGAGTTTTTAAGTATAAGTGCAATTGTATAGGAGATTTTATGAAAAAACTTTTACTTGTTATTATGTTTTTGATTCCATGCAGTATATGTAGTTTTTGGTTTAAGAGAAAAGCTACTTTTTTTATTGATAAAAATACATCTAAAAATACAAAAATTGTATATTTGAAAGATAGAAATTTATACTTAGATATTAATGATTATGTATTTGGAGTAGTTGCGGCAGAGATGCCAGCTTTATTTAACGATGAGGCTTTAAAAGCACAGGCGGTTGCTGCAAGAAGTTATTTGTTGAGTTCCAAAGATAATGATAATTTATATAGTACAAATTTGAATGCTCAGGCTTATTTGGATATTTATGAATTAAAAAAAAGATGGGGTGCTGACTTTGATAAATATTATGAAAAAGTAATAAATGCAGTAAATGATACAAGTAATGAGGTAATTTATAAGAATGATAGTATTATGAAGACTTTTTATTTTGCAATGAGTAATGGCTATACAGAAAATTCTGTAGAGGTGTTTGGAACTAATGATATAGAGAGCGTACCATCACTTTTAGAGGTTAATTTAAATAATTACGAGGTTAGTAAGAATTATAAACTTAGTGATATATTAAGTAAGTTAGGAGTAAGTTCACTTGAGGGGTTTGATATTAAGAGAAATGATACTAATCATGTTAGTGAGATGTGTGTTAAAGATAAATGTTTTAAAGGAGTAGAGGTAAGAAAATTACTTAATTTAAGATCTACTGATTTTGAGATAAAAATAAATGGTGATGACGTAAACATTACTACTAAGGGGTATGGACATGGTGTTGGTATGAGTCAAAATGGGGCTAATTTGCTTGCTAAAGATGGTTATAGTTATAAGGAAATACTTAAGTATTATTATAAAGATATAATTATTAAAGATTTTTAGTATAAAATAGTTTTTTTTACTCACACTTTTATTAGGAAGGTGCGAGATGAAAAGATATAAGTTAAAAAGTTCAGTAGTAGTATGTATTTATTTGTTAAGTGTAGGAGCAATTATTTCAAGTTTGTATTTGACTGCGAAGGTTTTGAAAGCTTCAGTTTATAGCAATGATAACTTGTCATATGTTTACCGAAATTTAATAGATGATACAGTTCCAGTTGTAAGTACTGATGATGGAAAGGTGATTAAGCCATTTGGTGGTGAAGAAGTGTCTGTTGTAAAAGGGTTTTATGAGAAAGATGCTGAAAGTAAGGCACAAGAGCAATCTATAATTTATTATCAAAATACTTATATGCCAAATACCGGGGTGCTTTATGGATCTAAAGAGGAGTTTGAAGTTTTAGTTGTTGCTGATGGTACTGTTGAAGATGTTGTAGCTGATGAAGTGCTTGGAAATGTAGTAACTATTAAACATACAAATAACTTAATTACAAGATATGAAAGTTTAAATGAAGTTAATGTTATGGTTGGCGATACTTTAAAAAATGGCGATGTTATTGGGACTAGTGGTGAAAATAAGATTGATAGTACTTATAGTAATATGCTTTTATTTGAAGTAGAACATAATGGAACTTATGCTAATCCTGAAAATATATATGGTATGAATATTAAAGAACTTTCTTAGGTGATTTTATTTATACTTTTGAGTTTACTGATGAGTATGTTTTAATTTATTCTCATAAAAGTAAGAGGATAATTAAAGAGGAATTGCCAGATAATATTATAGTAAATAACCATATATATGATTATGTGAGATTAAAGAGGATTGTATATAATATTACGTCTAATAATAATTTGGTTAGTAGTTTGTTTAAGGTGAAGTATAATATTTTATATTTTGATAAGTTAAAGCCTTGTGAGGTGTATTTATATAATTCTTTGTTTAATTTTATTAGTAATGTAAGTATAAAGTTTATAGATGCATTTTCTTTGTTTGATAGTGATACAGTTATTGTTAGTGGAAAGGTGCCATATTATAGGGGAAAGTGGTTTAATAAAAAGCAAGGTGACTTTACTTTAGTTGGTGCTGGATTTAAGTGTATAATAGAGAAATATGTAAACTGTAAATTTTATGTTTATGAAAATAGTGAAACAATACTTTATGAAAAGATTTAAGTATTGTTTTTCTTTGGTTTTAAGATATAATTATTATATAGGAATGGTGATTATATGAAAGTTGTTGATGGATGTACTGCGTGTGCTAAGATGGCTTATAATTTTAGTGAGCTTAGTTTTATTTATCCAATAACACCGTCTAGTCCAATGGCTAGTCAAATAGATTTAATGGGTAGTGAGAACCAAAAGAATGTGTTTGGGGATACGGTAAATGTTATTGAAATGCAAAGTGAAGCAGGGGCTGCTGGAGCAATGCATGGAGCACTTAATGCGGGAGTTTTAGCTAGTACTTTTACGGCTAGTCAAGGGCTTTTATTAATGATACCAAATATGTATAAAATGGCTGGAGAAATGCTTCCAGGGGTTATTCACGTTGCAGCTAGAAGTTTGTCTACGCATGCACTTAGTATTTTTAGTGATCATCAGGATGTGTATGCAACAAGAGCAACAGGCTTTTGTATTTTGGCAAGCACTAATGTGCAGGATGCTTATAATTTAGCAATGGTAGCACACTTATCGGCAATCGATGGTAGCCTTCCATTTTTACATTTCTTTGATGGTTTTAGAACTAGTCATGAGTATAATCAGATAGATCTTATTAGTGATAAAGATATTAAGTCAATGATTAATTATGAAAAAGTTAATGAGTTTAGAAATAGAGCACTTAATTCTGGTAAGGCGATTACTAAGGGTACTGCGCAAAATGAGGATATCTATTTTCAAGTAACCGAAGCTAGAAACAAAGATTATTTAAAGATGCCAGATATAGTTAACTCTTATATGAAGAAACTTAATAAGATTGCGGGAACTAATTATAAACCATTTAATTATTATGGTAGTAAGAATGCTAAGAAGGTTATTGTAACAATGGGATCTGTTTGTGATACTATTAAAAATACAATAGATATGTGTAAAAATGATGAGTATGGTTTAATTGAAGTTCATTTATATAGACCTTTTAGTACAGATTATTTAAAGAAAGTATTACCAAAAAGTGTGCGTAAGATTGCTGTTTTAGATAGAACTAAGGAAAGTGGCAGTGCTGGTGAGCCTTTATATTTAGATGTGTTATCTGCTCTTAGTGATGAAAAGATAAAGATAGTTCATGGAAGATATGGACTATCTAGTAAGAATACGACACCAAGTGATATTTATGATGTTTATAAGATGCTTGATACAAAGTTAGTAAATAATTTTGTTATCGGGATAGATGATGATATTACTAATTTATCTTTAAAACATTTCGAGTTTAATTATAAAGAAAATTATAAAGAATTTAAGATATTCGGATTTGGTTCTGATGGACTTGTTAGTGCGTCAAAGGATATGCTTAAAATACTTGGTGAAAGTAGTTATGTTCAAGGTTATTTTGAGTATGATTCTAAGAAGAGTGGCGGAGTAACTATTTCTCATTTAAGAACGAGTAAAAAGTTAATTAAAGCACCTTATTATGTTACGAGTCCTAGTTTAGTTGTAGTTTCTAAAGATGAATATTTTAAGAAGTTTGATTGTTTAGATGGTTTAGTTATGGGCGGAACTTTGCTTGTTAATACTTATAGGACAGAAGAAGAGTTTAATAAGTTTATACCAAATGAAGTTAAGAAATATTTAATTGATAATAATATAAAAGTATATTTAATTGATGCTGGAATGTTAGCTAGTAAGTATGGTATTTCTGGTAAGATTAGTTTAATTATGGAAAGTGCTATCTTAAATTTGTTTGGTTTTGATGATTATGAAAAAGTGCTTATTAAGAATGTTAAGAAACGTTTCTTTACTAAGGGGGAAGATATTGTTAAAGCGAATGTTTCATGTATTAAGGAAAGTAAGTATTATTTAAAAGAGTGTAAGATAGATAGTGCTAGTACTTATAATATGAAGTTTGGTAATACTGTGTTTGATTATATTAATTCTAGAAGAGGTAATCAGTTAAGTACTCGTGATGTTTATGAGATGCGTGATGGAACTACGAGAGGTGGAACTAGTGCTTTAGAGAAGAGAAGCATGGCTAGTATGGTTCCTAAATGGGATAAGAATAGATGTATTGAGTGCGGTATGTGTAATATTGTATGTCCTCATGCTGTTATTAGACCTTTTGTAATTGATAAAAATGATAAGTATGCGAGCGATGCAAAGGATAGCTTAGATAAGAAGAATAAGTTTATTGTGGCAGTAAGTGAGAGGGATTGCACGGCTTGTGGTTTATGTGCTAATATATGTCCTGTTAAGTGTTTATCTTGGGGAGAAATTGATGACAAGAATCAAAAAAGAGCAGATGATTTATTTAAGAATTATGAAAATGATGTAATAAGTGCGAATAATATAAAAGAAGTTTCTTTAAAAAAGCCATTATTTGAGTTTTCTGGAGCTTGTGCTGGATGTGGTGAGACACCTTATATTAAGTTATTAACGCAGATTGTTGGTAAGAGACTTGTTATTGCAAATGCTACAGGATGTTCTAGTATATATGGAGCATCTTGCCCAAGTATGCCTTATAATGTTTCTTGGGGTAGTAGTTTATTTGAAGATAATGCTGAGTATGGCTATGGTATGTTAAGAACTTATGATAAGTTACATGCTAGGGCACTTAAGGAGCTTGAGGCTAATAAGGAGGCTGCTAATCTTTATAAGTTTGTTAAAGATAATGAGAATGATTATAAGAAGATTAATGCTGTATTAGATGAAGCCAAGAAGTATGTATCTTCTGATTTGGTTAATTATTTAACGCCTAAGAGTGTATGGACTATTGGTGGAGATGGCTGGGCTTATGATATAGGTTTTGGTGGTTTAGATCATGTGCTTTCAAGTAATAAAAAGGTTAGAGTTATGGTGCTTGATACTGAAGTTTATTCTAATACTGGTGGACAATCTAGTAAGAGTACACATATTGGGGCAGTAGCAGAGTTTGCTGATATGGGTAAGGATACTTATAAGAAAGATTTATTTAAGATTTGTATGGGATACCCTAATGTGTATGTTGGACAGATTAGTTTAGGTGCTAATATGATGCAGGCGATTAAGACTATTAAAGAGGCTGAAGAACATAATGGACCGTCTATTATTCTTGCTTATAGTCCTTGTATAGAGCAAGGAATTAAAGGTGGTATGGGTAACTCTATTAATGAGGAGAAACTTGCTGTAATGTGTGGTTATGTGACACTTATGAGATACTTTGATGGTGAACTTCATATTGATAGTGCTGAGCCTAATTTTGAGAAGTATGATGATTTCTTACGTAATGAAGTAAGATATAATGCATTAATTTTAAAGGATAAAGAAAAAGCGGATGTGTTATTAGAAAAAAATAAAAACGCTGCAAAAGAGCGTTATGAATATTATAAAAATTTATTAAATAAATAAAAAATGGAGGCCGCTTAATAAGCAGCCTCAAAGAATAAAAAGGGGTTGGCTAGTGTGATACTAGCACCAATTCGCCTATAAGTGAATTGGTGATTTATATACTAACCGAATGAGACATTTTTGTCAAGCATTTTTAATAAAAAAATAATAAAAGATGGTGATTACAATGCTAGAAGATATAAAAGGAATTGGACCTAAAAGTTTACTTGCTTTAAAAGCACTTAATTTATATACAAAAGATGATGTTATTAATTATTTCCCTTACAGATATAATGTTTATACGCCAGTTAAGTTAAGAGAGTGTAGTGAAGGTGATACATGCACAATTACTGGATATGTTGAGTCTGCAGCCAAAGTATTTTTTATAAGAAAAAATCTTAATAAATTATCTTTTGCATTTAATACTGGAAGTGAATTAGTAAATGTTACTATCTTTAATAGGGCTTATTTAAAACCGAATATTAGAATTAAAAGTTATATATCGGTAATTGGTAAATATAATAGAAAATCTAATACATTTATGGCGAGTGATATAAAGCTTACCCCAATAACGAAAACAGTTATTGAGCCTGTTTATCATTTAAATCAAGGGATTAAAAGAAGTAATTTTAAAAAATTAGTTGATGAGATTTTGGATAATATTGTAGAAATTAAAAGTAATGTGCCAGATTATTTAATAGAGAAGTATAATTTTATAAATAAAAAAGAAGCAGTTACTAATGTGCATAAACCTAAAGATATTAACAGTTTGAAAAAAGCAGATTTGCATTTAATATATGAAGAGTTATTTACTTTTATGTTAAAGGTAAGTTATTTAAAAGAGAAGAATGCAAGTGATGGCAAATTTAACATTAAGAATTTTGATGAAGATAAGGTTAATAATTTTATTAGTAGTTTGCCATTTAACTTAACTGATGGACAAATGCAGGCAGTAAGTGATATTAAGGGTGACTTTTTATCTAAAAAGAAAATGAATAGATTAATCTTAGGCGATGTTGGTAGTGGTAAGACAATAGTTTCTTTTATAGCACTTTATATGAATATGCTAGCGGGGTATCAAGGCGTGCTTATGGCACCAACTGAGATATTAGCAGTACAGCATTTTAATAATATGAAAAGTCTTTTTGGAGATAAGTTAAATATTCAGTTACTCACAAGTTCAACTAAAAAAGGTGAAAGAAATAAGATTTTACAGAATTTAAAAAATGGTGAGACTCAAGTTTTAATTGGTACCCATTCTTTACTTAATGATGAACTTGTTTATAATAATCTTGGGCTTGTTATTACTGATGAACAACATAGATTTGGTGTTAATCAAAGGCAGACTTTACAAGAAAAAGGAAAAGATGTTGACGTGTTATATATGAGTGCAACACCAATTCCTAGAACACTCGCTTTAACTATTTATGGTGATATGGATATTACAGAAATTAGAACTAAACCTGGTGGCAGAAAAGAGATTATTACTAAAATTTTTAAAAATAGTGAACTTAAAAATGTTTTAGAAAAAATGCTAGATGAAATAAAAGCTGGGCATCAAATATACGTCGTAGCACCACTTATTGATGATGAAGAGGATGAAAAGATGAATGTTACTTCCTTAAAAGATAAGTTTGATGTGGCATTTAATGGAATGATTCCCACTGGCTTATTGCACGGAAAAATGAAACCTAATCAAAAAGATGAAGTAATGAATAGTTTTAAAAACGGCGACACAAAGATATTAATTTCAACAACAGTAATCGAAGTTGGTGTTGATGTTAAAAATGCGACGATGATGGTTATCTTTAATGCAGAAAGATTTGGACTTGCTACACTACATCAGTTAAGAGGTAGAGTTGGTAGAAATGACATGCAAAGTTATTGTTATTTGATAAGTGATTATGATGCTGAAAGGTTAAAAGTTTTAGAAGAGAGTAATGATGGTTTTTATATTAGTGAGCAAGACTTTAAGCTAAGGGGTGGAGGCGATATTTTTGGAATTAGACAAAGTGGTGAGCAGAGTTTTAAAATTGCAAATTTAAATAGGGATTATAAAATTTTAATGCAATGTAAAAGTGATGCTGAGGAATTTTTGAAGAGTAAGAATTTAGATGATTATAAAGTGCAGAAAGATATTCTTGAGAACTTAACTATTGCTTAGAATTTTAAAATTGTATATAATTATATTGGTGAGGATATGAATAGAAAAGAATTAAAAGAAAAAGCTAGAGCTATGATTAAAGGTCATGTGTGGGATTTAGTAATACCGTTTGTTATTGTGTCTTTGATAAATTCGCTTATTGGAGCATTTTTTGGAGTAAATAGTGATAATGTTTATGTTAACACGAGTGCACAAATGCTATCAACGATTATTACGTTACCACTTAGTTTTGGAGCAACTGCTTATGTAATGAAATTTGTTAGAGGTGAAGACTGTGATATTAAAGGAATGTTTCAATATTACAAGATGTTTGGACCAATATTTGGAGTATGGTTTTTAACTTCACTATTTTCAACTTTATGGGCATTACTTCTTATTATTCCTGGTATTATTGCTGCATTAAGTTACTCAATGGTAAATTTATTAATGATTGATGGAAATACGAATCCGATGGATTGCATTAGAAAAAGTAAGGAAATGATGAATGGATATAAGATGGATTATTTTATGTTAGTTCTTAGTTTCTTTGGCTGGTTATTACTTGGTATTTTTACCTTAGGAATTTTATATATTTGGCTTGTTCCTTATATGAATGTAACATTTATTTTATATTACGAAGAACTTAAAAAAGTTAAATAATTTTGTTTTTTGTAAATTATTAAAAATTGTGATTGACAAAGATTAAAAATTCGTTTATGATTATTTTAGCATGGTAGAGATATCATGCTGATAACCTTAACGAATTCAATGTTAAGGTGTATCAACCAAAACCCCCTGAAATCCCGTCAGAAATGGCGGGATACTTTGTTTATAAGGGCTTTATGCCATTTGATATATGTATTAGGTACCCAAATAGGTACCCATTTTAATTTAGTTTGTCTATAATATTAATTATTTCATTTAATTGATTCTTAAATAGGTGAGAGTAAGTATTTAATGTCTCATCTATTTTTGTGTGTGCTAAATACTTTGCTACAACATTTATGTGGCACCACTATTAATTAAAAGTGACGCACAACTATGTCTAAAATCGTGTATTCTAATTTGTTTAACTTCTGCTAACTTACAATCCTTGTTTTTTCTATGCCTTAACTTTCCATTTGTAATTGGATCAGTATCTCCAAACAAATACCAGTCATCATTAAATCCATAATGTCTTTTAGAAACTTCATATAATACTTTCATATCTTCCATTAATACTTTTGGTATAGGAATATTTCTTATACTAGATTTTGTTTTAGGTGTAGTTACCATATATGGTTTCTTTTCATCACCCTGAGTTGCTACAATATTTTTGCTAACACTTAAATATTGATTTTTAAACTCTATATCTTTCCATGTTAGTCCTCTAAGTTCACCTCTACGAAGTCCACAATAATATAAAGTTTCAAACAAGATTTTAAATAAAATATCATCTTCTACCGATATGAATTTTTTAAATTCTTCATAAGTGAAAAATAACATTTCTTTTGGTATTTCATTTGGGTCAGTAAAATTAGTCATTTTATTATAAGTTGCCGTAAAATTAAAGTTGTACCACTTAGTAGCAAAGTTTAATAATTCTTTAAAGAATTTGAATAAATGGTTTTTATGATTTGTTGTATATCCATAAGAATTTATTTGCTTTTTCCATTTTTCAAAGTGTTCAATATTAAAATCTTTTAATTTAATATTATCTAAGTCTTTGAAAAATTTTTCTCTATCACGATAAGTCTTTAAAGTGGTATATTTTACTTTATCTTCTTTGTATGCATAGAAGAGTGTATATAAATCTTTAAGGTCATATTACGGTCTTTGTCACTTCTATCAGCGTTAATTGTTAAAAATTCTCTTTCAGCTTTTAATGCCTCTGTTTTGGTAAAAAACTTCTTTGATTTATACTTTCTTCTAGAACCATCTAAATTCTTAACATAGTCATAAAAAATCCACTTACGACCATCTTTTGTCCATTCTTTTTTATCTAATAGTTTAACTGCCATAATTATTCCTCCTTTGAATTTAAATTATTACTATTACTTTCTGAAAAAATATTATCAGCAAGTATTTCCAAAGGTTCCCTATATTTAGCAGTATATAGTCTTTCTGTTTGTGTTCTTTTACATTCTATAAATAATCCTAGTTTTTCGAGTTCATCTTTATTACTTGATATTAATTTACCTAAGACGGGTGGAGTAATAAATAAATTTAATTTACTAACCAATTCTGAAATAGTAAAAGTAAACTCTTTTTTACTAATTGTATATTTTAAAAATTGAATTAAATTTGGATTAAGTGTTTCTTCTGTTTTTTCATCAATACTTAGGATTAAATTATCATTTCTTTTTAGTACATAATTAAGTGCTTGGTAATCTCTACTTTCATAATTTAAGTAGAAGGCTGATTTGATGTTTTCATCTTGTTTTAATGCAAGTTTACCATCTACACATGTATCAATAGCAGTACTTCCTAAAGATTTACCTTTACGATTTAAATGATGAACTATGATGATAGTAACATTATAGTTATTACATAATTTACGCAATTGTGGAAATATATTTTGACTCATATCTTGGTAATTATTTAAATCATAATAACTTCCAAAATTTATGCCATTAAACATATCAATAAATACTAATTTGCTGTTATATTTTTCTTTAAATTCACTTATTTCTTTTTCAACTTTTAATATGCTTAGTTGCGTCATGTTATCTTCTGGGAAAGTATATAAAAAATCATTTTCCTTTAAATTACAATTCATAAAATTAATACGACTTATAGTTTCAGATGGATTCATTTCTGTACTTAAATATAAAACTGGTGTTTTGTTAGTCTTTAAATTCAAAAAAGGAATACCATTACAAACAGAATTTGCTATTTGAAGAGCTAGAGCAGATTTACCAACCTTAGCTTCTCCAAGTAAACAATATAAACCATTTTCTCTAATCATATTTTCAATAATATAATTAATATCGACAATACTATTTTTTAATTCTTCAATTGTTTTCATATAATTTCTTTCTATAAATTTTCTTTAGCCATTTTTTCTAAATAATTAATATTAATTTTTAGCTTATTAACGACTTCAATCATTGGTAATCTGTTATTAGGAAGAGTATAACCTCTATTTATTAGGTCATTTTTTATTTCTCTTCTAAGTTTAACGGCATTGTTTTTACCTATTTCAGCAAGTTTCATTAGATCATCAAGATTACACCATTGCTTTGAAATAAGTTTTAAAGTTTCTCTAGCATCCATATAAACTAATCCTCCTTTCATTTAGACTCTAGATATAAATATATCTATGTAAAGATTACCAACTAAAGAAAGAAATTATATTGTGAGGTATACTCACAATATAATAATACCATTTAATATTAATTAATGTCAATAAAATTTGTGAGTTTTAATTACAAAATTATTGTTGAATAATCTGTTTTGTGGTAAAATGGTATTAGGAAGTTATGAAGAGGTGTAATTTAATGAATAATAAAACTTTAGCTAGTGTAGTAAAAGAAGCTAGAGAGAAAATTAATATATCCCAAAGAAAATTATCAAGAATAACTGGTATAGATAATAATACGATTGCTAAAATTGAAAAAGGCGAAAGAAAGAAACCTAATGTATTATCTTTAAAAAAGTTAAGTTCAGTATTAAATCTATCTTTAGAGATGTTAATGGAACTATGTGAGTATAGTAAAGAAGAAATAGATTCAACAGTTAATAATTCTTATAGTAGTATGGTTATCAAACCTGAAAATGCTCCAATTCTTGTACTGGATGATATAGTTAATCAAATGCAAGATGAACTATATATGAAAATGGTTATTAAAGAATTATTAGATAACTGTGATTTAGAAGAGTTAAATTTTATTTCTGAATTAAATAAAAAGGACAAAAATAGAGTTATCAAAGTAATTAAAAATTATGTTAAAGATAATGAAAAAGAAATAAAAAAACAAAAACAATCTCTTGATGATTTAAAAAAATTACTTACTGAAGAAGAATGATTTTTTAGTTAGTAATGACAATATGACAAGAAATAGAGATATATGGGTATGGTGTAATAAAGGCGTCATTGCTGTCATTGGGAATATAATATTTGTCTAGCAAGCAATGAATTTGATCTCCTGTACGAAATTCGTATGTGGGAATGCCCAAACCCTTGATTGAAATTTTAAAATAAAAAATTATTTTCATAATAATTATTAAATGATATGAATTTTACTGCGAATTTACTAGAAAAATACCAGGGAATTCATCATGATCAATTTAGTCTTAATTGGAGGTGTATGATGGTTGAATCTTTAAAAACAACATTATCGGGTGAAAATTTATTAACTATTATTGGTTTTGCATGTACAATTTTTGTCGCTTTTATCACAGCTTTTTTAACATCAAAGAATAATAATAAAAGTATTACGTCCGATTATTTTAAAAGAGAAGGAATAAATGTACAAGAGAGAGTTTTAAAGTTTTGGAGTAGTTTATTGCTATATGATTTTAATAAATGTATAGAGATGTACAAAAAAAATATTGGATTAGAGGGAAAAAAAGATGATGTAGAAATTATAAAACTAATTACCCATGATGCAATTCTATATTCTTCAAAATCAACAATAAAAGCAATTGCTACATATCAACATTATTCATACAAAAATAATAAAAATGGTAAAAAAACAAAAGAAGAAAAAAATAGTACCCTAGAAACCATGAAATTATTAATAATTTCTTCGAGAGTCATAAAAAAAATGAAATATGATTTTACTGGTGAAAAGGTGGATATCATTGATTTATTAAAAATAAGAATTAATGATTTAGACAACAAAAAAATACTATTATCAAGAATTTTGATAATTTATTATAACTTTATAGAAAATGTTGGAAAATTAATTATAGCAATAATTTTATTGATAATGATAATATTATTTAAATATAAAATTTTATGAGAATTTAATTGCAATTTAAGCAAAAATTAAATTATAACTAATTAAGTAAGAATTGGAGGTATTTAATAATGACTGATTTAGAACAAAAGAATAGAGCAAAAAAATTTGCAGAGTTTTGGAAAGATAAGGGATATGAAAAGGGGCAATCACAAATATTTTGGACAACATTATTAACTGATGTGTTTGGTGTAGAAAATATTAGTGAATTTATTGAATTTGAAGATCAAGTTCATATTGATAAAACAACGGGCTTTATAGATGGATATATTCCAAGTACAAAGGTATTAATTGAACAAAAAAGTATTGAAAAAGATTTAAGAAAGCCAATAAAACAATCAGATGGTAGTTTACTTAATCCTTTTCAACAAGCAAAAAAATATATTGCTGAACTTCCTGTATCTAAGCATCCAAAATGGGTTATTACATGTAATTTCAAATCATTTCTTGTTTATGATATGAATAACCCTAACAGTGAACCAGAAGAAATACTATTAAAAAATTTACCAAAAGAATATTATCGTTTATCATTTTTAGTAGATGAAAAAAGCGAGCATTTAAAAAAAGAGGAAGAATTATCATTTAAAGCAGGTGAATTGGTTGGAAAACTTTATGATGCTTTTTCTAAGCAATATAAAGATATAACTAATGAACAATCACAAAAAGATTTAAATGAATTATGTGTTAGATTAGTATTTTGTTTATATGCTGAAGATGCTGGTCTATTTGGAAGAAAAAATGTATTTCATGACTATTTATCAAAATATGAAGATTTAAGTTTAATGAGAAAAGCATTAATTGAGTTATTTAAGATATTAGATACTAAATTAGAAGATAGAGACCCTTATTTAGAAGATGAATTAAATCAATTTCCTTATGTAAATGGAGGATTATTTTCTAATGAAAATATAGAAATTCCATTATTTACAGATGAAATAAAAAATACTCTTTTAGCAAAGGCATCAGATGATTTTGATTGGTCTGAAATATCTCCAACTATATTTGGTGCAGTATTCGAATCAACATTAAATCCAGAAACTAGAAGATCCGGAGGTATGCATTATACTTCAATTGAAAATATTCATAAAGTAATTGATCCATTGTTTTTAAATGAATTAAGAGAAAAATTAGATGATGCTTTAGCATATAAAAACGAGAAAACAAGAAATGAAAAATTAATAGAATTTCAAAATTATATAGCATCACTTAGTTTTTTAGATTCAGCATGTGGGTCAGGTAACTTTTTAACAGAAACATATTTATCTTTAAGAAGATTGGAAAATGAAATGTTATCAGCAATGTCAAAAGGTATGATGATGCTTGATATTGCAGATACAATAAAAGTTTCAATTCAACAATTTTATGGAATAGAGGTAAATGATTTTGCTGTTAAAGTTGCTAAAACTGCACTTTGGATTGCAGAAGCTCAAATGTGGACTGAAACCAAAAAAATAATATCTAGTTTTACAAACATTAGTGATTTCTTACCATTAGAAACCTACGATAATATTGTTGAAGCAAATGCACTAAAAATAGATTGGAATGAAGTAATACCTAATACTAAATGTAGTTATATAATGGGAAATCCACCATTTGTTGGTGCAAGATTGATGAGTCCAGTTCAAAAAGAAGATGTTGCAGAAATATTTAAAGATATTAAAAATTATGGAAATATTGATTACGTAGGATGTTGGTATATTAAAGCTGCCAATTACATGAAAAATACCAATATAGAAACTGCATTAGTTTCAACTAATAGTATATGTCAAGGAGAACAAACAACAATTTTATGGAAAGATATGTTGAATAATGGAATAAACATTAATTTTGCATATCGTACTTTTAGATGGGATAGTGAAGCTAGTCTAAAAGCACATGTTCATTGCATAATTATAGGTTTTAGCTATAAAGTTAGAGATAAAAAAGTAATATATGATAACGGAAAATTTAATGAGGCAAAAAATATAAACGCTTATTTAGTTGATGCTCCAAATGTTTTGTTAGATAGTAGATCAAATCCGATATGTAATGTGAGTAAAGCAGATTTTGGAAGTATGCCAAATGATAATGGATTTTTAAGTGATTATTCAAAAGAACAAGTTTTGGAAATAAATACTAAATATCCAGAAAGCGAAAATATGTTTAAATTATTTATTGGAGCAACAGAATTTTTACATAAAAAGGAACGTTATTGTTTATGGTTGAATGGTATTTCTCCTACGTTAATCAAAAAAGTTCCACCAGTATATGAGGCTGTTGAAAAAGTAAAAGAATTAAGAAATAATAGTAATCGAGAAGCAACGAGAAAATTAGCAGATATTCCTATGTTATTTGGTGAAATTAGACAACCAGATGGTGATTATTTGGTTATACCATGTCATTCATCTGAAAAAAGAAGATATATTCCTGTTGGATATGTAGATAAAAATGTGATTTGTAGCAATGCTAATATATTAGTTCCTAATGCTAACTTATATAGTTTCGGAGTATTGATGTCAAATGTTCATAATTCTTGGATGAGAATTGTTTCCGGAAGAATAAAAAGTGATTATAGATATTCTGTAAAAATAGTTTATAATAATTTTCCATGGCCCAATCCTACAAAGGAGCAAAAAGAGAAAATTGAAAAAACTGCTCAAGCAATATTAGATGCAAGAGAATTGTATCCAGATAGTTCGTTAGCAGATTTATATGATGAATTAACAATGCCAGTAGAATTAAGAAAAGCACATCAAGCAAATGATGTTGCTGTAATGGAAGCATATGGATTTAATTGGAAAACTATGACTGAATCAATGTGTGTTGCTGAACTTATGAAAATGTATCAAAAATTAGTTGATAGTGATGAGTAAAGATTATACTAGAAATCAACATTTTGTTCCTAGAGCGTATTTAAGATTTTTTTCTTATAAAAAGAAGAATGAATATTATGTAAAAGTTTTTGATAAAAAAATTAATAAAAGTTTTGAATCAAATATAAATAATATTGCATTATTTAATAATTTTTATGAAATATATGACCATTCTAAAAATCATTGGGAAAATTATTATAGTCATATAGAAAGTATTCTTCCAATAATTTTTAATAATTTGATAATATCTTCAAAATTACTACCTAATGAAAGTAAAATAATAAATGAAGATATAAAAAACAATATATGTGCGATTATTCATATGCAGTTGTTAAGAACTAGAAATGCGCGCTTATATTTTGATGAACTAGGCAAAAATGTTACTAATAACATGATAGATAAAACCGAAGAAGTTTTAAATAGATTATTAACTGAAGAACATTTAATTACCTTAAATAATATAGAAATAATTTAGACTTTATCCGTTATGTCGAATTAGATAAATTCAATGAAGAGAAGTTTATAAAAAAGAGTCAAATATATTTAAAAAATAAAGTCTGGATTGTTTATAAAAATTTAAATAGTAAAGAGCATCCTTTTGTTACATGTGACAATCCTATTATTTATTATAATTATATTACCGGAAGAACAGGCTTTGGTCATAATGGTATTGCACGAAGTGAAACAATTATAATGTATCCTTTAAATAGAGAACTTTTACTTGTCTTATATCCAGAACATTTATTATTTAGTGGAATAAAAAAATTATCAAACGAATTGATATTTTTAAATGATATACCATTTGTTATTAGAATAAATAAATTACATTATCTTCAATCGTATAGACAAGTGTACTATATATAAGACAAGTTTTACATGCACTATTCAAATATAATTTTAAAAATATTATTTCAGATTATAAAGGGCTTGGGATTATCCTAAATAAGAATTTCGTACGGGAGTACAAATTCAGTGCTGGCTAGACAATAAACATGTTTCCAATAAGTTAATTTGAAAGTTTTAGCTTAAAAAGATAGTTGTTTATAATTATATATATTTTTAATATTTGTTTGATATTAAATTTATGGTTTTTTATGAGGTGATAATTTGAAAAATTTGAGTTTTAGATTAGAAGAGGGAAAGCATGTACTTCAGCCAAATAATAGTATATCTGAACTTGCTCAAAATCTTTCTTTTCAATATTTAGAAGAAGAACAATATAAATTTATTCAAAAATATGCTGAATTAAATGATGATGAGAAATATTTAAATTCAAATAGCATATCTAATTTTTTTGTAATGTGTTTTTTAAATGGAGATGGGGCATCCTTCAGGAGAATTGTTGGAGATGATCACAAGGGATTAATGACAGTAGAAGAATTAAAAAATGTAAAAAGAGATTTTCAAATAGCTTTAAGGAAAAAAAACAATGGTGAATTTAAAACTTTTTTACTTTTAGATATAATTCCATATTCAAATCGAAGAGCAGATGCCGTAGTTGTTACAAATGAATATAATATTGAACTTTATGACTTTAGTGAAGGAATAGTGTCTGAAAAAATAAAAAAAGTTTGTGATAATCAATTAAAGCCAAGTGAAATAAAACAAAAACATAGAAAAGAAAAACAAAATATAAGGATAGAAAGTTATAAAGGCAAAATAAAAAATAATTGTGAAACTATAAATGATATAATAATTGATAAAGAAAAAGTAAATGTACATTATTTTGATTTGAATACAGAATTTTATGAATTTAATTATATATACACCCTTTTTAAGAAAGAAAATTATAAAACTCTTTATATACCAAATTCATTATGTTTTCTGATGACAAAAGAAAATGCAACATTTCCTTTTTGTGCTCTTCCATTAAAGCATAATATAGATTCACCTTTATTTATAACAGAAGAGAAGCCTATAATAGAAGAAGCTATACTTAATGATATATATGAGAAAAATATTTATATTGGCATAAGTATTATATATGCTAAATTATTTATTACTGAATTTACATATTTTAAAATACATTTAAGTAAAAAACCACAAGAGTTTATGGAAAAGTATCATCTTAGTTTGTTAACAAAATCTGGGAAAAAGAAATATGTATACCTAGAAGATTTAAGAACTAATAAATGGATTCCAATTGGAATTGGAATGATTAATAAGCATTTTTTCATGAATATTAGTTTAAAAAGTATGATGATTTATTTAGCAAAATTATGTAATCCAGAAGAAAATGATAATTTTGCTCATGATATTATAAAATATGAAAAATTAAAGAATAGTGAATATGATTTTTTTGTTTTTGAAAATTAATAAAATGAACATTCAAATCTAAGGATTATAATTTTTTTAATTTGAAATGATTATTTCTTGAACATAAAAACTCTATTTAACGAATAAGCGTTATAGAGTTTTACTTTTAATAAAATTTATTTAATATTAAGGGATTTTCTTTTTCTAGTTTTAAATTATACTTGATTCTTAGTATATTTTCTACTTGTGAAATTAATTCATTTATATTACATCTAACATTAAATATATCTAATGCTGAATTAATATGATTGATTAGCGGACAATCTGACAAACAATTTCTACTATAACCATTTGCTAAATAAAATGCTATTGTTTCTGGTATAACAAAGTTAATAATATATTTATTATAGTTGTTATAGAATGGTAATAATATTTCTTCAAATTCTTTATCTGTAATATCTTCTTTACCTTTAATCATATTTCATCTCCATAAATAATCTCTTTTAAAATTATTTCTTCAGCAATGCTTTTATAATTATTCTTTTTTTGAACCCATAATAATTGATTTTCAAGTTTTAGTTTTTCTGTAATAGAAGTATCAGATTCTATTAATTCATTAATTATATGATTTATTTTATTTTCAGCATTTATACTGACTGAAAAAAGATGTTCATTTAATTTATCTTTCATAAGTAATTCTTGATATAATACTTTTTTATTGTTTTTTAAATATTCTAATCTTAATAATCCATATTTATTCAATTGTTTGTTTTCTTTTTCAGGTAGTGTTAAATCTGGTAATAAATAATCACCACTTTTTGTATAAGTTATATTCATAATATTTATCCTTTCATTTATATGAAGAATTATAATAGTATTAACAACTTTTAGGTACCCATTTAGGTACTCAAATTGTAAAATTTGATAATTAGATATAATTTGAAAATGCTTATAATATAAGGCTTTTAATTAGCAATAATTTATTTTATGTGCAATATATTTTTGCCCCCTGAAGAGAGCGAAAGCTCTCGTTTTTGTTTATATTAAAGGGTTTTAGAACCATTAAGTAATTTTAGGTACAAAAAATATAGTTTTAATAACAGTTCGTTGAGAAAAAGTGTCAAATGTTGCAAAAATTTTCAAATTTTAACAATGAACGGATAGAATATAAATGATTCATATGAACAAAAAATAATATTACTCCGGGAATGGTATAATCTATATATGAAGGTGATAACTATGCAAATTATAGAAGCTATTGAAAAATGGAATATTAGTGAAAAATAATAAGATAACTTATTCAAGATGGAAAAATTAGGGGGTGCTGAAATATTAGGTACAACATGGAATATTCCGGATGATATTAATAAGTTAATTGATAAAAGTGAAATATCTGAATGGAATATTAAAAGATTATATCAATTAGTTTTATGAAACTGCTGGAAGAGATTATTAATGGAGCACAGCATAGATCACTACAATATGTAAAAGTTCCAGAACTAATGGAAAAACTAATAATGAATTACGATGAATGGGACAAATATTATTCAATATTAAGAGCAACATTATTACATGAGGAATTGTTTAAGAGCCATCTTTTCATTGATGGAGATGGTAAGACATCTAGATTAATAATGAATACGGAATTAATGAGAAGTGAATATGTACCAGTTATTATTAAAAAAGATAATAGATTAAAAAATGTGATATAATAATAAGCAATCGTTTTTAGGTAGGTGAGATTGTGGGAAAATTAAAAATATTTTTTATAAAAAATAGGTGTAAAAAAATAGCAAGACATAAAGCACGTAAGAAAAAAAGAAAACCTAATAAAAGATTAAACAAAAGGATAGAACTATCAAACTCACAATTAGTTTTAAAGAAAGATAATTTCTATAAAAAACCAACAATATGTAATAGAGAAAAAACTGTTATTGAAATCCCGTCTAGATTTAATCTTATTAACAATCCTGTAGAATCATTAAATACTTTGAAAGAAATAAATTATGCTTTTGAGCAAAGTAAAAGTAAAGAGATAAACTTTGATTATAGTAAATGTTATGATTTAGGATTAGACGCGTCAGTTATATGTGATCTTTTAGTGTTCAATGGTAAATCTTACAGAAAAAGTTGTAATAAAAAAGTTAAGTTATCTGGGAATATGCCACATGGATATGTCGCTGGTGAAATATTTTGCAATAGCGGATTACTAAGGCATTTAAAATTATTTAATTTAGAAGATAAATTAGTCGAAAGGTTAGATCCGTTTGAGCTTGAAAAAGATGTAAATACCGCAACAAATAAGACTATTACTTATTATAATAAATGTTTGCAAAGATATAACATAGAGCTTAATTCAAAAGGGGTAGACTACATGAATAGTCTTGTTGGTGAAATTATTGGAAATGCTAATGAGCATAGTGGAAAAAATGGTGAGTGGTATGTAAGTGGACATTTTTCTCAAGCAAGTGGAAATTTACAATATGGTAGAGGTAGTTTGGTATTTATTAGTATTGGAAATACTATATATGAAAATTTAAAGCATAATACAAAAAGTGATTTGACATTAAAAAAATTAGAGACGCATTTGAAATATCATAAACCTTTATTTGATTTTGCTTGGAATGAAGAGGGATCATTGACTGTACTCGGATTACAGTATAAAATAAGTAGCGTTACGGATGAGGAACATCCCGATCGTGGAACAGGAACGATTCAATTTATTGATAGTTTTAGTAAGCTTGGTAGTAAAATAGAGGGTGATATTCCTAAAATGGCTATTTTGTCTGGAAGTACACATATTTTATTTGATGGAACATATAATTTAAAAGAAAAAAATATAGATAATACGTCAGTCAAAACTATTGCTTTTAATAAAGATAATGATATAAAAAAGAAACCAGATTCAAAATATGTTAAAATACTTAATAATAGATTTCCTGGTGTTATTATATCTACAAATTTTTATGTCGATAGTAGATATTTGAAAAAAAAGGAGGAAGATTAAATGGAAAATATAAATGTAATGGATTATGATAAGAAAATGAAAGACATGCTTGTTTTATCTGGGAGAGAATTAGGGTATCAAATAAGAACAAAAATGAATCTGGATAAGGTTGATATGGATGATAAGAAGTATAAAATTATATTTCCTAAAAATATTATTTCAATATCAACGTCATTCTTTTTAGCTTTATTTGGTGAAAGTGTAAGAAAATGTGGAAATAAAGAAGAATTCCTAAATAAATATAACTTTGATTGTAATCAAAATATGATGCTTAATATAAACGATGGAATAATTGATGCTTTAAATAATGTGGATGGTTTATCATAATGAATACACCAGTAGTAGTTTGCGGTAATAACACATTAGATACTATATCAAATGTTCTTACATTGATAGTTGGTATAATAAATTTAGCATTTATTGTATATGTATATTTGCGAGATAAAAAAGAAAATAAAGAAAAAGAAATAAGTAAAGCACAATTAGAAAAGGAAAAGCAGGAACTTGAGTATAAATATAATTGGTATAAAATGATAAATGTTTCAGATAGAATTAATACATTAAATAAATTATTAAGCATGACAAAAAATGCTTATAATAATATAATAAATTGTGAAGACGATTCATTGGAGTATAGAAAACAAATGATGGATGAGGAAACACTTAAAATTAATATGTTGTTTGTAAGTGAAAAAAATAATTATAATTACGTATTAAAAAGTTTGAATAATAATGAAAATATTGAATTAACTAAATTATATAATGAATTTCAGGAACTGTATTTAAATATATTGGAATCAGCTGTTTTAAAAAAACAGGTGGATTACTCTAACTTACAGATGTGTTTGTCAAAAATAGTTGCAAAATACTATGGTTTGGGACACGATATATTATTAAATAAAAAAGCTTAGTCATCTTCTAAGTTATCTATAATAGAAATAACAGAGTCGATGGTGGCGCTGACATATGAAAGTATGTATTTGCTGTTTCCTCAATTTTTATATGTTCTAAATAATTTGCAACTAATGTGACATTAGCACTATTGTTAATAAGTAGCGATGCACACGAATGTCTAAAATTATGAATCATAATAACTTTTAAACAGTTAGAGAATCTATTTTAGTTTTTCTAAGATATATATTAGAATTAGCTAGAGCATATATGAGAATAGAAATTTAAAAATAACTATCATCTAATTTGAAGGATAATACAGTAGAAACGCTTATAAAACAAGCAGAATTAAAATGCAAAAATAAAAAAGTAAGAGATTAATTTTCTGCTTTTTTGTTTTCAAATTATTTGTGATATAATATTAGTTAAATTTAGGGGGAAATAATATGTATAAGGATATAGAAGAAATCTATAAGAAGAAAAGCCCATATAATATAATTAAAAAATGGACGTTTTGGATATATGTTGTATTTATATTTATTTCATTAGTTTTCAATTTTCTAAATAAAATAGTACCAATGATCTTAGTATTTATAGCTATGTTATTAATTATGAAAGTTGTAAGTGAAAAGGTATTAAATACAAAATTACATTTAAGCATAGGTAAAAAACAGGATAATGGATTAACATTACAAATAATTATTAGAAATGCTGAAAAAGAACTATTTAAAGATTACTTTATAAAAAAAAATATGTATAATGAAAAAACACTTTTATGCATAATTAATCACTATAGGAATATGATTAAAAATAAAATAGTTGGAGGTAATTTGTTAGCTATATTATCAATAGCTATTCCAGCAATACTTTCAGTTTATACTAAAGATGGATTTGACTTTAATGGTTTGGCAATTGCACTACCATATCTAATAAGTTTTAGTATCGTAATAATAATGTTATATTTTTCATATAGTCAATTTATAGAAGCAAAGAAATTTTTAAAAGGTGAAGATGGCATGATTGAAAGATTAGAAGAAATATTTAGTGAATTATATATTGAATGTATTAATACAAATATTGTGGATAAAAAGAAAGAATCCAAAAAACAAGTTAAGAAAAAATCAAAGACATCCAAAAAGTAATTGGTGTCTTTTTTAGATACAATTTAGGTACAAAAATACTAAAAAGCCACGGTAAATGACGATTTATGCCAATATAAAAAGGCCAATAAATAAAGGTTTTAACATAATTTGCTCTCTTCAGTTAGAAGAGAGCAGGCCCCTCTGAAGAGAACGAAAACTCTTGCTTTTTATAGTATAATCATTTATTAAGAGGTGATAATATGAAATTTGAAGTATCAAAAAGCTTTTTTGATAAATTAGAATATTCTGTTTTTGATTTTGTAGTTGTAAAAAAACTTTGATAATGAGATTTATTATGATTATATAAATAAAGTTTTTGAAGAAAATTTGCAATCTTCTAAAAATAAATTTTTGAATGTAAAGATTAAAGAGTAAATATGGATGCAATTATATAGAGAAGTTTTTAGTAAGTTAAATATAAATCCAAATAAATATATGTGCCCTATTGAGGCGAGGCTTTGATGTCAATAATATCTAAAGGAAATGATATTCCACATATTAATTCCATAGCAGATTTAGATAATGCTTTATCTTTAAAATATGAGTTACCAGTAGGGGTTCATGATATAGATAATTTTATAAGTGATATCCGAATTAAAGAAAGTGATGGAAATGACAATTTTATTCCTTTTGGAGGAACCGAAATAGAACATCCAGATGTTGGTGAAATAATTTATGCTTCTGGTGATGAGATTAAATCAAGAAGATGGACTTGGCGTCAAGGAGAAAGAAGCAAAGTTGCAGAACAATCTAAGAACTTTTTTATTCCTGTTGATGGTTTTATTTCTAACAAAGATAAAGTTTTAGAACTTCAAAATGAATTAGTCAAATTTTTAAAAGATGATTTAAATTTAGAAGTTTATAGTAGAATAGTTGATAAAGAACACAGGGCGTTTGAAGTGGAAGCATAAAAACTTTTTTTGTTTGGTAAAGTTTAAAATATAGTTTGGGTTATGTTATACTTTATGATAAAATATATCTTATATGAGGTGGTTTAAATGATAAAGGGAAAGCCTTTTGTTAAGTGGGCTGGTGGTAAGAGACAGATTATTGATAAGTTAAAGTTTTATGCACCTAATGAGTTTAATACTTATTATGAACCATTTGTTGGTGGTGGGGCTTTGCTTTTTGAGTTATCGCCTAGAAGTGCGGTTATTAATGATTGTAATAAAGAGCTTATGAATGTGTATGAGTGTTTGAAGGATGCTAAGAAGTTTGATGCGATGTGCAGAGAACTTAATCATCATGAAGCAAATCATAGTGAAGAGTATTATTATCAAATTAGAAATTTAGATAGGGATAAGGCTAAGTTTAATAGACTTCCTGATTATAAGAGGGCTGCTAGAACTATTTATTTAAATAAGGCTTGTTTTAATGGGTTATATAGAGTTAATAGTAAGAATGAGTTTAATGTTCCTTTTGGAAAGAAGATTAGTGTTAATACTTATGAGGGGCAGAATTTAGGAATTATTTGTGGATATTTTAATTATAATGATGTAAAGATGCTTTCTGTTGATTTTGAAGATGCTGTTAAAGATGCTAAGAAAGGTGATTTTATTTATTTTGATCCACCGTATGATTCAGATACTTCTATTTTTAATAGTTATACTGAAGAAGGCTTTGGTAAGAATGAACAAGTTAGACTAGCTAGAGTGTTTAAAGAGTTAAGTGATAGGGGCTGTTATGTAATGCTATCTAATAATAAGACTAGTTTAATTAGTGAACTATATAAAGATTATAATATTTATGTTATTGAAGCTAAACGTAATATTAATTCTAATGGTAAGAAAAGGGGAAAAGTTAAAGAAGTTATTATTACTAATTATGAGAATAATATGAGTTTTGATGAGAATGAAGGGTAATGTTTTATCCTTTTTTTGTGATATGATATAATTTAAAAGAGACAGGTGATTTTTATGGATAAAATTGATAGTATGTTAGATTATTATTCTGGGGCGAAGGCTTATTCTTTATTTTTACTTAATCAGTTTGTGGGTGATGAGTATGATGGTAGTTATATTCTTGATAAGAAGAATTATAATGCTGCTAGAGTAGCACTTATTAGTAATATACTTCTTGGAATAAAGGAAGAGATTGTTACAAAGGCTCCTGAACTTAAGTTTGAGACACAGATATTTGCAGATGAATTAGCTAAGTCGGTTAGTATGATAGCAACTAAGGCTGATAATGGTTATGTAATAGATGGTTATAGTTTTAGTGATGCTGCGACTGTAGTTGCGATGATTCGTAATAAGCTTGCTCATGGTAATTTTATGTTTGATTTAGATCATAACAGGGTTATTTTAGATTTTGCTGGAAGAGGTGTAAAACTAAATATAGATAAGCTTGCTACTTTTGTTATTTATTCTCTTAAGAATTATTTTAGAAGAGTAAAAATGAAACTTTGTGAGAAAAGTTTTGTTATGAATGAAAAAGCAGAAAAAAATAGAACTAAACCTTTAAAAGATAGTAAAGAAGTTAAGAGAATTATATCTAATTTTAAAAAGGTGGAAGTTACTTTGAAAAGTAAAGGTGGGGTAATTATTAGTAAGGATCTAGCGGATATGTTAGATGAGGTAATTGAAGCTTATAAAAATACTTCTAATTTAAAGGCTTTTACTTTGTTTAAAGATATGATTAAAGACAAGTATGATTTTGATTGGGATGTAAGATATGTTAAGTTTGATGATCTTGATGAGTTTGCAGATAGTTTATTTGAAGTAATAAAGGGTTTAGAATATACCGAAGCAGTTAATGCTATAGGTGATAAAGTTTTAAAGAGAGTTACGGAAGGAAAGAAGTTTAGTGAGATAAGTGCTTCTTTTAATGATTTTATATTACTTGAGGCTGCGTATGACTTGCAATCTACTGATAAGGATAAAATTAGTAATTATATAGCAAATAAATATGGTAATTTTTTTGTTGCTAGTAATGAAGAACTTGCTGCGGCTTCAGTTAGTTTATTCAATACTTTGTTTGGATATTTACATGATGATTTGTTAGATAATGAGAATGCTTTTACTAGTGGAGATAATACTGGGTTTGATTATAGTACGTTAGATTTTTCTGCATTTAATGTTAGTTATTTAAAGCCAGATAATGGACCAATAGATAGTCATAAGGAAACTTATATGGGAGCTTCTAAAAGACTTGCGGCTATTCAAAGTAAGATACAGAAAAATACTGAGAGTTTAAATGCAGTTAAGTTAAGTGGAAATACTAAGGCACAGGCAGTACTTAGTGCTAATTTAAATAATGATAAGATTTTAGAAGCAACTATGATTAGTGATGTAGCATCAGCTAAGGCAACTTATGATGATGCGGTAGATTATGTAACTGACAATAGTTTACTTGTCTATAACAGGGGTATTATTAATGGAATAAGAAATAGTATTGCTCATGGTAAGTATACGGTTATTCAAAGTGGTTCTTTTGATGATGTTAGGATATTGTTTGAAGATATTTATGAAGGTGAAACTACATTTAAGGCTGATATTTCAATTGCAGATTTTTTAAATTTTATATATTCGAGTGAAGCTAAAGTTGTGTCATTTGTAAAGAGTAAAAAGAAAGTCAATGAAGTAAGTATATAGTTTAGAATAAAGCCCATTTTATTGTAAATAATAGTAATAAATGATATAATTTTTTTGTTAATTAAGGTTGTGATTTGATGTATAGAAAGACATATGCACTTATTGATTGTAATGTTATTGAGGATAATGTTAAAGCAATAATAAAGGAGTATTCTTCTTATAAGTATTATTTTGGAGTGGTTAAAGCTAATGCTTATGGGCATGGGCTAGGAGTTATTAAGTATATGCTTAAGGCTGGTATTAATTATTTGGCAGTAGCTACTTTAGAAGAGGGATTAGAGGTTAGAAAAAGATATAGTGATGTTCCTGTATTAGTTTTAGAGCCAGTTAGTGCTAGTGATGCTGAGGTTGCTTCAAAGAATAATATTACGATAACGATAGATAATAAAGATATTTTTGATGAAATTAAGAAAAAGAAAATAAGGGTTAAGTTTCATTTGAAGATTGATACGGGAATGAATAGATTTGGCGTTAAGTCTAGTGAGGTAGCTTCTTATATTTATAATAATTCAGATAAGAATTTATATATGGAGGGTGTGTTTACTCAGTTATATTCTGGAGTAGGTGAAGAGCTAAATAAAGAGGTATCTAGATTTAAAGATATAACTAAGGATATAGATTTAAGTAAGATAGATATTGTTCATTTGGATAGAAGTTTGACGATGGAGCAACATAAGGCATTTGATTTTGCGAATGGGGTAAGATTAGGTGTTGTAATGTATGGATTTGCGAAAAGATCATTTCCACTTACTTGGAAGAGAAAACTTTTTAATAAGTTAACTTTTAAGAAGTATGTTCCGGATGTTAGTCCTTTAAAGTTAAATACTGCATTTAAGTTTGTTACTAATGTGATGGAGATAAAGGAGATTAAGCCTGGTGAGGGCGTTGGATATGGTGGTATGTATGATGCTAAGTCTAATATTAAGATAGGGATTCTTCCTTATGGATTTGCTGATTTTGCACTTATTAAACCATATTATGTAGAGATTAAGGGGAAGAAGTATAAGACTATTACTAATTATATGGATATAACTTCTGTTATAATTGATGATGATGTTAAATTAGGTGATGAGGTTATTATATTTGGTGATATGATTGGTATTCGTGAGATTGCTGGTTATACTGGAGTTAATGTGTATAAGTTAATTTGCAGTGTTACATACAGGGTACCTAGAGTTTATGTTTATAATGGAAAGAGGATAGAAGATGAAGAAGTTTAGAGCACTTATTATTGGAAATGATATTAATGCTTATTATTTAGCTAGATGTTATCATGAGTTTACGGGAGAGAAAGCTGATTTGCTTAGTATTATAATTCCTGGTGAGAAGCCTTTTGCTTATACGAGATATACTAAGATTTTGAATATTAAGTATGTAGAAAATTTATGGGATGAAAAAGTATTTTTAAGTGAATTAGATAAGTATTATGAAGAGCATAAGAAGGAGAAAATACTTCTTGTTAGTAGTAATGAGACTTATGGTGAGTTTATAGCAAAGAATAAGAGTAAGCTTAAGAGTAAATTTTTCTTTAATTATCCTAGTGTTAAGTTACAACATACTTTAGTTAATAAGGAAGACTTTTATAAGACATATGCAGATAGTGTAATTGATTTACCAAGAAGTATTTACTATGATTGTACTAAGAATGAAGAGATTAAACCAGAAGATATTACTTTTCCAGTAATTGTTAAACCAGCAAATGTTATTTTATTTAAACATATTAATTTTGTTGGTAAGAAGAAGATTTATAAGTTAGATACGATGGAAGAGTTACTTGATGTTATTGATAAGTTTAAGAAGGGTAATTATACGGATACAATTATTATTCAAGAGTATATTCCTGGTGATGATTCACATTTATTTGATGCAGTAGTTTATGCAGATAAGAATAAGAAGGTAAAGATGGTTTCTTTTGCTCAAATAGGTCTGCAAGAGCATGCTCCTAGAATGATTGGTAATGCAGCAGTTATTATTAATGGGTATTCACAGTATCCTGGTGTAGAAGAGCAAATTGAGAAGATTAGAAAGTTTACTGAGAAAATAGGATATCAAGGATTTGCTGAATTTGATATGAAGTATGATGCTAGAGATGGTAAGTATAAAGTGATGGAGATTAATGCTAGACAAGGAAGATGTTCTTATTATATAACACCTGCTGGATTTAATTTGATTGAGTTACTTTATAAGGATTTAATTGAAGGTAAGGAACTTAAATATAAGATTTGTGATAAGGAAGTACTTGAGACGTTTGTACCTAAGTGTGTAGTTAAGAAGTATATTACAAATGAAGAGTTTAAGAAGAAGGCTTTATCTATGTGGAAAGATAGAACAGAAGCACTTAATTATAAAAAGGATAATGGTTTCTTAAGAAAGTTGCTTTTATTAAAGATCAGATATAATTATATTAAGGCTTATAAAGAGTTTAAATGGGACTGGAAATAGTCCTTTTTTTGTTTATATTTTTCTTATTTGGGAATAATAATACTGATGTGTATGAGGAAGTATGTTGTTTTTAATTTATTTTTATTTTATGGAATAGTTTTAAGTTATTTGGTTTTTAGTAAAAGTTATGCTTATGAAAATAGTGCTGTTGTGTATCCTGAAGGTGTTACTACACTTAATTTTAGTGATAAAGTGTCAGATAAATATTTTGATAGAGTTTGTTCTTATGATAATTGTTTTGATTATATGGGTGGTGATGTGAATATTTTTATGAAGGATTTTAGTAATTATTTAGATAGTAAAAGTAGTACTGAATATAAGGAAATGATATATAGTAAAGGATATCCAATTACAAAAATTTATTATTCTAAAGATTAATTTCTTCAATATATTCTTTTCCGTATTTTTTAATTTCTGTAATAAATATAGAGGGGGTGTTTTTAGGTACTAGTAGGTAAGTATAGTTTTTTGATCTAGTAAGAGCAACATAGAAGAGTCTTCTTTCTTCTTCATCGGGATAAGAATCGGATTTTATTATTTTATCTAGTAATTTGGGGTTGGGTATTCTTGATGGAAAGCCATTTGTTTTGTTTTCAAGATTTATTATGATAGTGTTATCAAATTCCAGACCTTTTGATTTATGGATAGTTAAAAATTTTAGATTTTCAGTTTCTGTAATATTATAATCGTTTTTGTCTTTATTATTTCTTCCCATTATAAGTGTTGTACCAAAGAGGTTGGGGATAATTTTATTTATAATTGTTTGTTTATTTGAAAAGTTAATTATTTTTATTGGTTTATTTAAATTTTTTTGACAGATTACTGTTTTTTCAATTTGTTTTTTATTTTGCATTATAAATTTATTTGCTAAGTTGATTGTTTCTTGATTATTCCGATAGTTCATTACTAATTTTAAGATAGTTATTTCTGGTATGTAGTCTTTTATGTTTAAGAAGATATTTAAATCTAAACCACTAAACCTGTAGATAGATTGATAGTCATCACCAACAAAGAATATTTTGGCATTATTTATTTTTTTAATTGCTAGGACTAGGTTAAGTCTTGTATAAGATGTGTCTTGAAATTCGTCGATTATTATAAATTTATAAGGTACTTTTTTAATGTTGTTTGATATAAGTTTTTCAGCATTTATTATTAAATCATTAAAGTCATGAGTACCAGATGATTCTAGTTCTCTTTGATAGATAAGATAGATGTCTAAGATGATTTTTAAGTAGTCTTTATTTATGAAGTGTGATTTATTATAAAGATTCCATAGTGTATCAATTGAGGAATAGTTAGCTTTATATAGGTTAATAAATGTTTTAATATATGTTTTTAGATTTGAAATGGTTGTTTCGATACATATTCTTTTAATTATTTGATTTGTTTTTTTATTTGTTTTAGCATAGCTTTCAAAGTATTCATTGATGATATAGTCTAGGGTGTTACCGGCAAGATGGTAGTTTTCGTCTTTGATGATATTTATAGCTAGTTTATGAAATGTGGTGATATCTATTTCTTTATCACATTTTCTTTTAATATCATTTACGGATTCATTTGTAAAAGAGATAACTAAGATTTCTTTTTCTTTGTAGATGTTATTATTTATTAGGTAGTTTATTTTATTAATTATGGTATGAGTTTTTCCAGAACCAGCACCAGCGATGAGGAGGGTATCATTAAGTGATAGTACTGCTTTTTGTTGTTCTTCATTCATGTTTATTAATATAGGTGATTATTTATATTTAGTCAAGAAAAAAGAACATTAATCAATTTTGGTTAATGTTCTATCTAGTAGTGAGTAAAGGTAAGTGTCTACTTGTTTGTGAGTTTTATTCTTGATATATTCTTTGTATCCGTTTAATTGCTTTTTATATGCATTATCAGCAACGTTTTTAAGTTTGTAGTCAATTATATCAATATGGTCATTATACTCTAACATGAGGTCAATGACACCTGTTTTTTCACTTGTTTCATTATCATCTATAAATTCATATTCTTGATATATTTCAGCATTGTTTATATTTTTAAAGATATCATTTTTAAGTAGGTTTTCTAGGATGCTTTTTTCAATAGGACTAAGTAAAGTGTAATCGGGATTTTTAAGGTTAGTGTTTTCTAACATGTAGTGCATCTCAGTACCAAAGTTCATGTTATTTTTTTCTTCTTCAGTGATTAGTTTACTTGTTTCTTTTGAAAAGTGTTTTTCTTCTAATGGACATGTTTGAAATTCTTTTTCTTCTACGATTATTGTTTCATTTGTGTTTATTAGACCATCTAAGTTAATATTTTTTGATATTTTGTAGTCATCATTAATCTCGGGAATATTAACGTTTGTGATGTATTTTTCTATGTATTCATAGACTGAGTTGAGGATATCTTTAAATGATTTATATTTCATACGGTCTAAGTCATCAATTACTTTTTCGTTGTTTGTTACATAGATTTTGTCACTGTCAAGGCTTGTTACAATAATCATTTTTTCTTTTGCTCTAGTAAGTGCTACGTATAGAAGTCTTATTTTTTCAGATATTTCATTTCTTAAATTATCTTCTTTAAAGATTGTATTTATAAATGTATTAGAGAAGCCTTCGTTATAGCTAGGCATTATTAAACCATATTTTTCGTTATAGAGGATTTTGTCTTTAACATCCATTAGATTAAATTCTTTATGAAAGCCAGAGAAGTAGCATATTTTGTATTCTAGTCCTTTGGATTTATGAATGTTGGTAATTGTTACAGAGTTTGAGTCACTGATTATTGCGGGTAGTTTGATTACTTCAGAGTTTTCCATTAGGTTTTCAAAGAAGTCTTTCATGTCATAGATGTTCATACCAACGTCATTTAGGCTTTGAGCTTTTTCTAGAAGATTGTTAAGAATTATACTTCTATATAGGATGTTACCTTTAGAAATCATTTTGTCATAGAAGTTAAAGTCTTTGATGATGGTTTCAATTATTTCAGTGTTACTCATACTATCGATGTTTTTGCTAATTTCTAGGCATTTTTGATATATTTCGGTAGTAGTTAATTGCTTATTTATAAGATTATTGTAAATTATATTGTCATCTAGGTTATATAGGTAACTACGAGCAATGCTGGTGTAGTAAAAATTAGTGTCTACGTTGTTTAATTTATTTTTGATGTTTATTATTAGTCCTAGAATATTATTTATTAAGCATACTTCATCTGTGAAAAGAATATCTTCGTCTTTGTAAATATTAAGGGGTATTTGAAGGTAATCGAATACTTTCTTATATGTATCAAAGCTGCTTGTTCTATCCATGAGAATACAACAGTCTTTGAATGTTATATCTCTTTGAACTTCATCATCTAGTACTTGGTATTTATCTTTAATTTTCTTTTTAATATCGTTTCCAATAATGAATGCTTCAATTTCTTCTTTAGTGTGATCTTTGTCTTTTTCGTAGTTATAGATTTCTAGATTGTTATTATTTTTGTTACTACCAAAGATGTAAAAGCCTTGGTTACCAAAGATTAGACGGTGTTCTTTGTGGTAGTTAGCGTTTCCGATAAAGTCATCCATTATGTGATTAAAGATATCGTTGATACTGTCTAGGACTTGTTCTCTTGAACGGAAGTTTTTATTTAAATCTATTTTTCTTCCACCATCTTCGTTTTTATATTTATCATATTTTATTTTGAAGATATCTGGGTTAGCGTTACGGAAACGGTAGATAGATTGTTTAACATCACCAACCATATAAACGTTGTTATTTTCAATTAAGGAGATGAAGGTTTCTTGCATATCACTTGTATCTTGATATTCGTCAATCATGATTTCTTTGAATGAATTTTTAAGATTTGTACGGACCTCTTCGTTCGTTTTTATTAGTTTAATTGCTAGTTTACTGATGTCGTTAAACTCAAACATATTTTTTGAATATTTGTAATTTTCGGTTTCTTTGTGTAAAACTTTGATGATATCAACAATTATTTTGGCATCACTTTTAGTACTTCTTAAATTATTTATAAGTACTTCTTTATCAAAGTAGCATAGTTCTTTTATAGATTTGGTAATTTCACTAATTTGAGTTTTATAATATTTAGCTTTTTCACCAGAACCATTAGGTAGTCTAGGCATTGTGAAGTCTAGTGATAGTCTGATAGTATTGTAGTCTTGGGCTTTTATTAGTGGCTCTAGAACTGCAAAAAATTTTTGATATGTTTTTTCTTCTATTTCATAACCTAGATTTTCAAGACTGTTTTTTATTGAATTTATTTTATTTTGAATAAGTTTTTCATATGAGTTAAATAGATTTTCTAGGTTTTTGTCAGTATAGTAGTTGTCAATATAATTATTTAAAAAGTCTTCTTTATTGATAAGTAGGTCTAGGGATGAGTCTATTGCGAGAATTTTTTTTCTAAGAAGTTTGTCATTTTTGACACAGTATTTTGTTATGAAGTTAATAAAGTCTTTATTATTTTCTTGGTATTTATCTTCAAATATTTTATCAATTAGTTTTTTCTTTTCTAGTTTAATTATGGATGCATCTATGATACTTAGGCCAGCATCTAGCCCTAGGTAATAGTGATATTTTTTTACTAGAGATAAGACATAGGCATCGAATGTTGTTATGTTAGCAGTTTCGATTAGATTCATTTCTTCAGATAGTTCTGGTAGTTTGCTGATGGCTTTTTTAATTCTTTCTTTCATTTCTGCTGCTGCATTATTTGTAAATGTTAGGATTAAAAGTTCATTTATGTGAACGCCTTTTTTAAGTTTAGTTATTACACGCTCAGTTAGTACGGCTGTTTTACCAGAACCAGCACCAGCTGATACGATAATATTGCTTCCTTCAGTGTTGATTGCTAGTTCTTGTTCTTTTGTCCATTTAGGCATTTTCATCACCTCTTAAAAATTTTAATTCTTCGTCTGGGTATATGTACTTGTTATCTTTTTCAGTTTTAAAACAGATGCTTTGATATTTACAGAATTTGCAACTAATGTTGTCAATACCTTTAATTTTAGGTTCTATTTTGAAGTTTGCATTATCTATATTTTTAATCATTTCGTCTATTTTTTCTTCCGCAAATGTACCTAAGTATTTTAATTCATCTTCAGTAAGTATTTTGGCGTATCTACTAAATCCATTTTGCGTTAGAGTCATGCTTTTAATATACTCACTGTTTTCGTAGGTTGGATCAAACTCAGATATAAGACTTTCATTACCAATAGTGTAACCATTTAGTTTTAGGTGGTCGTTTATTTGTTCTTCTTTAGTTTTCCCAGGTTTAAAATTGATAATTGGGCTTATGATATTTTGTAGATAGATACCGACAATTTTACTATTAGGATATAAGTTTTGAATTAGATAAATATATGTTGGAAGCTGGAGTTTTAGTCCATATGGAGCTAGTCTTAAATCAATATCTGTTTCGCCAGTTTTGTAGTCGATTAAAACTATTTTGTCATCATACTTCATTATCTTATCTATAATACCAACAAATTTAATTTTGTTTTTTGTAATTTCAATATTTTTTTCACATTCTATTTCTTTATAGTTAGTAATGTTTAAATGTGAGTTAATATTTTTAATGACGTTTTTAAGTTCTTCTAGCATTTTATTTAAGAAGATTTTGTTTTCTAAAGTTAGGTTAAATGGATTTTCTTTAAGATAGCTTTCTGTTTCTGTATTAAAGTTGAAATTTTCTTTGAACATATTTTGTAATATATGATGGCATAAAGAGCCTGCATAAGCATCAAAGGTTTGTTCATAATTATCTAATTTAAGAATATATGAGCAGTAATATTTGAAAGGACACTCATAGTAAGTATTTAATTTAGTATATGATAGGTTTAATTTATCGTAAGTAAAGTTTATTTTGTGGTAGGTATTATCATATGTCATATATTCTATATTTTTATATGTGTTTAATAATATAGGAATGTTTATGTTGAAGGTTCCATATTTTATATATTCGTCTAGAAGTGAACTTAAATTATACTTGTTACTTTGATTAGAATACATGCTTGGTATGTAATCTTTTTTGATAACTTCTAGTTTAAATTCTTCGATAAGTGGGGAAGTTTTAGTACTGCCTTTTAAGTTCTGCTTACTTGTTGTAATAGTTAAATTCTTAGTATTGTTTAATATCTTTTTCCAAATAATAAATTCATTGTTGTTCTTTTGATATGTTTGATCTAAATAAGGCATTTTCTCTATATCTGAGATATAATCTTCATCTTTATAATTATGAGGAATTGTTTCTTTATTTAGATTTATTAAGTAAATATAATCATCTTCTTCTGGGATATTATTTTTAAGGTCTATTATATTAATAGAGTTTGTAAGTTTTTCACTTTTAAGTTTTGTGTGTTTAAATTCTTCTTTTAAGATGTCTTTAATTTCAGTAATATCTTTGATGAAACTGTATTTATTTAAAACTTTAATAATCCCATTTTTAATTTCTTCATTTTGCACTTTTTCTAAATCTAGATTATTTAAAAAGTTTAGTCCTTCAGTTGTTTCGTATAGTGTTTTTGTGCGTTCAATATTGATTGGTAAGTGGTAGTTTGCAAAAATACGTTTAATTACACTTGTGTTGTCTGCATTGATATTTGCTATATATACTTTGTTTAAATCAAGATTCTTTTGGATTATGTCATTAGCGATAAACTCAATTTCATTATTAATGTTTGTAAACTCATATACTGGGTGTGTGTAGTTTTTATCAGGGATATTTGTGATTGTTACATTAGCAGTTTCTTTTAATAAATCAATAATTTGCATAGTCCATTTATCAATGTTAATAAATCCTTGGATTTCAACATTTTTATTTTTAATTGAGTTCTTAAAAAACTTATCTGTAGTAAGAAGATTTTTCTCAAGAAGTTCATTTTTAAGTGTTACTAAGTTATTTAGTTTGTCATTTTGATAGTTTGTGTTTTTGATAAAGTACATGTTTTTAATTAGTTCTTTAGCGTTTTCATATGAGTATTTTTTTTCTTTTATAAGATAATAAATTGTTTTTTCATCATAATCAAATAGAAGTCTTTTTGTTACTTCGTCTATTCCAAGAATTTTGGCTTTGTATAAATTATTTTGCTTACTTAATTTTTTAATAAGACTTTTTTTATAGCTTTGAGGTACGATTATATAGTCTTGCTTCATTTGTTACTTCCTTTCATTGTTTATTATACAATTTTTTAGGTACTTTTAAAATAAAAAGAACGCATATTTTGCGTTACTTTATACTAAGCATATGAGATACACGGGTTATCATTGTTGCATCAAAGTGTTCGGCAGTTATTAATGGATTAATATCACATATTTTAGCAAGATTTATTATGGATAGAGCGATGGTATCGTTTGGTTCATTTTTAATGAAATTGTACCATTTTATCTTGTCTTTAAAGCCTTTTTTGATAGCGTTTTTAGTATCTTCTTTTTGAAGCTTTATTATTTCGTTTTTATATTCGTTAATTGTCATATTCTGATGTTACTCCAAAGTAGCTTTCCATTGTGATCCAGTCTCCATTGTTATAAAGAGCTTTTGCTAGTTCTTTTCCAACGTATCTTATATGCCATGGTTCATAGATATAACCGGTTTCATTTGTTTTTCCTTCTGGATATCTTAAGATGTATCCATATAGATAAGCATTTTTTGCTACCCATTTTCCTTCATCTGTGTTTTTAAATGAACTATCAATTGTGTTTAAATCAAATGCTAAGCCACTTTGATGTTCTGAGTGTCCTGGCCTTGCTGAGAAGGTATCTGCTGCTGTTTTGCCTTTTCTTTTAACATAACCATTATATAAGTCGTTTTGGTAATCATATGAGCGATAGCCACTTTGAGCCCATAAATTTAAGTTTAGTGAAGCAGCATCACTTTTCATTTGTTTCCAGTTTTCGTAAGCTTCGGAGTTTAATGGTTCTCTGGCAAATCCGTCACTTGGAACGCTTTTAAATGTGTTTTTAGGTTTCCACGTGCTATCTAGTGGATATGTTTTATTAACGATTAAGTATCCATCAACATAATATGCTCCATCTTTGTATTCGACTGTATAGCCTTTTGATGTTTTACCAGTCTTATTTGTTTGACTACTTATAACTTTTTTAGTAGTGGTTGTAGTAGTTGTTTTTTTACTAGTTGTAGTTTCTTTTGCAGTCGTCGTGGTAGTTTTAGATGTTGTGGTAGTTTTGGTTGTTGTTTTACTTGTAGTATTAGTGGTTTTGGTTTTATCCATATTATCATCAGACTCCTTTTTAGGGGAAATTATAGTAATAATAATATATGAAATTAATCCAAGAATAATTAATATTAAGAAGATATTTCCGTATTTTAGTTTAATTCTTTTTTTCATTTTACCTCTTGTGTATATTTTATGCCATTTAGAACTGGAATAGAATTTATAAGTTTGTTATACGCTTCTTCGTAGTTATCTGAGGCAATTTTAAGTACCTTTATATTTGGCATGTTTAAATCATCAGCTAGTTTTAAGTAAGCATTTTGTTGTTTAATACTACTTTCTAGGGAGAATGCTTGATATTGATGATGCTGACGAACTAGTCTTTTTTCATATAGTGATGTATCTTCTAAGTATAGTACTACAAAGTAAATGTTGTAATCTAGGTCGTTAAGTTTTTGAACTAGTCTTTTGTATACGTCATCAAATTTGTAGTCTTTAAATCCCAGACTTGCATATACTTGTTCAGTGAAGAACGTGCGATCAAAGATTAAGTTTAGTTCGGTTTCTTCTAAAGTTTCCATATAGTTTAGTAAGTTAAGATACATTTTTTTATTTTTAGCATAACCTGTTTGAGATTTATCTTTAATACCAGTTAATCTATAAAGATTTGATGATGCTAGGTTATCTCTTAAAAAGTTTGCCATTGTGCTTTTACCAACGCCTTGTGGGCCTTCGATTATTATTATATTTCCACGATTATTATTCATTGTTTACCTCTTCATATTTTATATTATTTTCTTTTAAAAATTTTGTGATAATTGATGATGTTATTGCATAACTTAGGGTGCGGTTGCCAGTTTTTTTGTTACCTAGAGCAATACCTAAAATTTCTCCATTAGTGTTCAAGACTGGTGCACTTTCCATTCCGTCTTCAACTGGGGATGATAACTCAAACATTGATATATTTTCTTTTGTATCAAAGATATTTCTTGTGATGATGCTTTCAACTGGGAAAATAGGAAAGTTCATTACTTTGAAATCGCTTTTAAGTGTTCTGTTTTCTTCGTCATAAGTAAATGCTTTATATTCTGGAAAAGCAAAACCTACTGTGCATGTGCTTTGACCTATTTCATAATTTTTGTTAAATTTAGGAAAGTCTTTGACGAGAACATTTTCATGATTTGAGAATTTGATAACTGCTAAATTCAAGTATTCGTGTTTTATAATATTTACTTTTCCTGGATTTTCAGCAATATCAATTATGACATTTAAAATATCAGTTAACGTTTCATCTTTAATGCCATATTCATCAAGTTTTTTTGTAAGTTTTCTTCCTTTTAAACTTTTTAGTTCTTCGTAGATTGGTAAGTATGTTTCTTTTAGTTCGTCTTGCAGTTTAAATAAGGAAGCTATGCTTGCAGTTGTTAAAATATCTCCTTCATTATTTAAAACAATTAATGTTGATAAGCCGTTAATTATTTTTTTATCAAAGTAATAAAAACCAGTTGCAAGGGGTCTTGTAAAATTTAACGCTTCTTTGACAGCAATTTTAAACATATTTTATCACCATTTTAATTATACTTCACATTTAAAAAAAACACTAGTTGTAAGTGTCTTTTATTATTTGAAATAGTCCATAAATTTCGATTATAAGTGAAAATGTCATAAGGACGACACAAAATACATCGTCTATATCTGCATAGCGGTTAATTAGTAAGGAACCAATTAAGCAGAAAACTCCGATACCAATTGTGATAAAACCTTTTAAATTTTTTTTCATATTTCCACCTTGTTTCTACCTAAATTATAGCAAACAAATGTAAATTCATGCAAGATAAATGTAAAGATTTAATTAGTTTTTTTAATAATTTTATTTTCTAGATTTTAAAAATGTCAAGTGTTTTTTTCAATTTTGCACGATTACACCTTTTTCAAGGGACTTTTGTTTAGTTTTCACACCTTTTTCAAGGGACTTTTTCTTTTACTTCACACCTTTTTCAAGGGACTTTTTATAAAAAAGACTAATTTCTGTAAAATTTGCGTAAAATTTTGACCTTTTTTTGAAATTTATGATTTTATTATAAAATTTAAGAAAAATTGCAAAGTTTTTAGTTAATAAGATGTTAATTTATTAAAGATTTTGGATTTTTTTAAAAACATTTGCTAAAATAATTTTAGAGGCGTGATAATTATGAATAAGTTTGATGTTGTAGTTAAAGATGATTTGTATGTTGCTAATAAGGGAGATGTATTTCCAGATAAAGAAGCAAATGTAATAGAGGAAAAAGTTTATGTGCTTGTTGTCGATTCATATAAAAAAATTTACTTAAATTTGAATTATGGTACATATGATTTTGTAAAAGGTGATAAGGCAATTTTTTCTGAACTTAAACCTTTTGCAATTGTAAATAATTATGTTGAAGATCATCCACTTATTGGAGAAAAAATGATTTATAGAAATTACTATGTGATTGATAGTTGCAAAAAGAATTATGACTTAAATAAACTGGAGGAAGTTCTTTTTGTAAATCTTAAAGAACTTATTCAAAATAACATGTATGATAATCCTAGAAATAGAGAAAGAACTGAAGAAATATTAGAGGTAATAAGTTTTTTATAGAAAGCACTTTGTTTAAGTGTTTTTTTATTGACATGTATTTTATTTATCAATTATAATTAAGATGACATTTTGCAAAAAACTTTATATTAAATACATTATGTGGCTACATATTTTAATATGTGGTTTTTTGCGTTGTAAGAAAGGATGTGAATTTAAAATGTCGCTTATATGTGTGGACAACCTGAGTAAAACTTTTAGAGTTTCAAGAAGAAGCAGTGGATTAAAAGCTGCTTTAAGGTCGTTTGTTAAACGGGATTATACATACGTTAATGCAGTAGATAACATTTCGTTTAATATTAACGAAGGAGAAATCGTTGGATACATTGGTCCAAATGGTGCTGGGAAAAGTACGACGATTAAAATGTTGTCGGGAATACTTCTTCCTAGTTCTGGAAAAATTAATGTTGATGGTTTAAATCCTAGTGCTGACAGAAAAAAATATGTCAAGAGAATTGGCGTTGTATTTGGTCAAAGAAGTCAACTTGAATGGGATATTCCAGCAGAAGATACTTTTGATTTGTTAAGGGATATCTATTCGTTAGATGAAGATGAATACTTAAAGACAAAAAATGAACTTGTTAAATTGCTTGAGATTGAAGAAATAATTAAAAAACCAGTTCGAACACTCAGTTTAGGAGAAAGAATGAGATGTGAACTATGTGCTTCATTACTACATAAGCCTAAAATACTCTTTTTAGATGAACCTACAATTGGGCTTGATGCAAAGAGCAAAGTTATAGTTCGTAATTTTATTGAAAAGATTAATAAGAAGAATCATGTTACGGTTATTTTAACTACTCATGATATGAGTGACATTGAGGCTTTGGCTAAAAGGATAATCCTGATAGGAAAGGGTAAAATTCTTTATGATGGAGCAATAGATTCACTTAAGAAGAAGTATGGGATTTATAAAACAGTAAGTATTATTACTAGAGATAGAATAGAGAATATTGAATTTAATGGTATTGTAAAAAGAAAGTTTTGTGATGGTGTTTATAAATTTGTTATAGATACTAATATAATAACAATTTCTTCTTTTATTAATTATGTTAGTAATTCTTATAATTTAGAAGATTTAGATGTTGATAATGAAACAATAGATGATATTATCTTGAAACTTTACGAGGATTACAATGTATGAAAAAGTATTTTACTTATTTTAAGCTTAGATGCCTTACGAATTTGCAATATAGAAGTGCTGCTATAGCAGGATTACTTACACAATTTTTCTTTGGCATGGTTTTTATAGAAGTATATATTGCTTTTTATTCTTCAGGAGATGGGAGCGTGCCAATTTCTTTATGTAACTTAGTAAATTATATGTGGTTACAACAGGCTTTCTTTTCTCTTGTTTATCCGAGTGAAAAAGATCCAAAATTATTTGAAATGATAAAAAATGGAAATTTAGCGTATGAACTTGTTAGACCAGATAATTTTTATTTTAAGTGGTATGTAAAGATTTATTCAAAGAAGATTATTGCTGTGCTTTTGAGATTTGCACCAGTATTATTGGTTGCCTTTATTCTTCCTGAACCATATAGGCTTAGTTTACCACCATCGATAGAGTATTTGGGAATATTCATTCTTGCGATATTTGTTTCTTCAATTTTGGTATGTGCGATAGTGATGTTATTATTTATTATTACGATGTACACGCTTGATTTTAGGGGAAGTCTTAGTATATTTGGTGTTATTATCGAGTTATTTATGGGTGGAACTGTCCCTTTAGTGTTTTTCCCAGATTGGCTTTTAAAAGTAGCGAATGTTCTTCCATTTAGATTTTTAGGTGATTTTCCATTTAGAGTTTATTCTGGGGCTTTTAGTGTTTCTAATTCTTTTGTAATGCTAGGTAAAGGACTAGGTTGGTGCGTTATTGTTATAGTAATTGGTTATTATCTTTGCAATAGAGCACTTAAGAAAGCGGTTATTCAAGGAGGTTAGAATGAAGATATATATTGAGAGTTTAAAAAACAATATTAAGTGTGCATTAGAGTTTAGAAAAACATTTATTTTATCTGTTATTAGTCAGTTTGGAGTATTTTTTTCTTATTATTTTTTGCTTTTAGCACTTTTTCAAAGATTTAGTAATATAAGAGGTTTTACAATATATGAGGTCTTGCTTTGCTTTGGCGTAATTCATTTTGGCTTTGCTTTTAATGAAACTTTTTTTAGAGGAGTTGATAAGTTTGAAGATTTTATTTCAAATGGTTCACTTGATAGACTTTTGGTTAGACCTCAAGGAGTGCTTTTTCAAGTTTTATGTTCAAGAATGGATGTTGTTAAGGTAACGAGATTATTTCAGGCATTATTCTTCATTGTTTATAGTTTTATTAAATTGAAATTAGAATTTAACTATGTTAATGTGGTCATTGTGCTTATGATGATGTTTGCTTCGGTAGTGATATTTTTCAGTTTGTTTTTGCTCATGGCTGCATATTGTTTTGTGACTATTGAAGGTCTTGAAATAAAAAATCTTATGACAGATGGTGGCAAACATTTGGCCCAATATCCAATGGGAATCTTTAGAAAAGCATTTTTAATATTTTTTACTTTTGTAATTCCTTATGCTTCTGTTAATTATTATCCTTTACTTTATTTGGTTGGAAAGAGTAATAGTTTCTTGCATGCAACATCACCAATTTTTGTATTTTTGTTTTTGATCCCATGTTATTTTGCATTTAATGTAGGTTTAAAACATTATGAAAGTACCGGATCATAAAAATGATTTCGCGATTATGCGAAGTCTTTTTTTGAAATGAAATAATTGAGAGAATAAAATAATGATTTGTCCACAAGTGTATAGTGAATGTCTAATTTAAGTTTATAAGGGCTGCCAGCACGGAAAATTTTTTCTCATAGAATACTTTGAGCAAAAAATTAACTTGACACGGGGGGGGGGTTGTTATATACTTTCTATAGAATAGTAGAGGTAAAATATGAACCAGAAGTTGCGAAGTTATAAGAAACGAATGCTAATTTTGTGCATAATGCTTGCGGTTGTCCTCATTACGTCTGGGGTAAGTTATGCAATATTCACAAGTTATTCAAGTCAAAGTGATGCAAATACTTTAGCAGCATCATGCATGGATCTAGAATTTAACGGTCAAAATGAGATCAACTTACTTAACACTTATCCAATTAGTGAAGGTGAGGCATTAGAACAAACACCATATACATTCACAATAAAAAATAATTGTGATAACTACATTGAGTATTATGTAATCGCATCAGTAATAAGTACAACTAATAAGGTTGATTCAAAATATGTAAAAGTATCACTTTTAGGAGATAATGATTTAAATGGTGCAGTAATAAATACTTTAGAATCTATTGCAACACCACAAAGTCTATCTAAATATAGTATAAGCGAAAATTACATATTAAAAAGAGGCGATGGCATTACTAAAGACGAATCAAGAACATTCAACTTTAGAATGTGGTTAGATAGTAATAATCCAGATATCTGGACAAGTGAAGATGTAGAAGGAAAAGATTATCAGGTTAAAATATCAGTAGTAGGTACTGTTAGAACAAGACCAAAAGACGATTTATTTGTTGCAGCTTTAATAGATGGGGAAGAAAGTACAAGTTTTCCAACGACAAGTGGTTATACAGCATCGGTAGAATGTACAAGAAATGGTAAAAAAGTTAATGCTAAAGAGAGTATAGTTTGGAATGGTACAGAATGGGAATTAACTGCTAAGATAACAAATGGTAATGTGAGATGCAATGCTACCTTTGTTACAGCAGCACCTGCACCAGATGGCTGGTATAGTGCTGGAAGTGGCACACTGCTTGCATCAATAAGGGATAATAATGAACTAAAAACACCTCTTACTACGCCTGGCAGTGAGGTAAGTGCTCATACAAAAGATGATGTTGAAAGCCAAACTACAAGTGTATCATCAACATATCAAGCATATTATTTTACTTATGGTACAGGATATACTGCTAATGGTTCGAAATTTAATTTAACTGGAACAGCAGTAACAGCAGACACATATGCTAATTCATATTCAAGTTTAGTTGGTAAATATTTTGTTGGTTCATCAGCCTCTAGTAATGGTTCAAGTACAGCAGGAACTATGAAAACAACAACTAATTTAAGTAGTGTGTATTATGTAGCAAGTGCTACATCGAGTAGTTATACATATAAACAAATCACTTCAAACAAAAATACAACTGAGGCACTTTTAGCAAGTACAGAGGATGATTATGGAACAAGTTATTATTTTAGAGGAGCAGTTAAAAATAATTATGTTCAGTTTGCAAATAAATGTTGGCGAATAGTAAGAGTTAATGGTGATGGTTCTGTTAAATTAGTGCTTCATAATGATAATACGAGTAGTTCATCTAGTCCATGTGCTGCATCAAATAATAGTACAACAGCGGCATTTGCAAGATATTCAGGAAGTACTTATAACACTGCATTCAATTCAAGTTATAATGATAACGCATATGTTGGATTTATGTATGGAACTGCTGGCTCAAGTGATTATGCAAGTACACATGCAAATACTAATAAGAGTGATATTCTTAAAAATTTAGAAACTTGGTATAATAATAATCTAAAAACATATGAAAGTAAACTAGCAGATACAATATGGTGTAATGATAAGAGTACAGTAAGTGGAGGACTAGGATATGGAACTAATGCAACGGATTACGGTGCATATAATAGATTGGCTTCTACAAAACAACCAACACTAAAATGTCCAAATGATAATAATGGAGGAAAATTATCTAAATTTACTGTTGATGATACAACGAATGGTAATGGTAATTTAACTTATAAAATAGGATTATTAACTGCAGATGAAATAGCATTTGCTGGTTCTATCGCTTATACTTATAATCGTTCTACATATTTACAAGAAAATACAGGAACTACATGGTGGTGGTCTTTGTCGCCTGGCGGCTTCAATGGCGGTAGCGCTTTCGTTTGGCTCGTGGGCTCGGGCTTCTTGGACGACGACTACGTGATCGACGGCTTTGGTTTGCGGCCTGCCATTTCTCTTGTATCTTCGACCAACGTAACTGGTAATGGTACGAGTGATAATCCATATGTAGTAAAATAGAAACAAGGCAATGTTTAGAAAGGTCGATATCTTTGATCTTTGAATGTTCCGAGAAACCTTTCGAGGAACATATTGTGGGCGAGGCTGAAATAAAAAATTTAGACTAAATTATGTTGGTTAAGCGGCAACTGGCATGCGGATTTTCCGCTTGGAGCATGACAGTTGCCGCCCAGTGATTTAGTGGTTAATCACATTTAATTTGGCTATAATTGTTGATATAGATTATAGTAGGAACTATGCTGAGTAGTGAGTAAGCATTTTTGTGCTTGGGTCCTTGTGTTTGGTGGTCTTTGTCGCCTAACAACTTCAATGGCGATAACGCTAACGTTTGGAACGTGAACTCGGGCAACTTGAACAACAACAACGTGAACAACAACAATGGTTTGCGGCCTGCCAATTTCTCATACAAATATTAATTTGGAAAATATATTGTTGAACTCGTAGCAATGTCTATAGATAATGGAGGGAGACTACATGATAGAGAAACAAGCATGTTCCTTTAGGTTATTTTAAATAATCTACAAATAATTTTACTAGGAGTTATGATTTGTTAGTAGGAGTTTTTACTTTCGAAAGTGAGTTGTGATGTACTTAGTAATTAGAGTGTGGGAGAAATTCCATGCTTTATTTTTTAGAATAAAGAGGTGGATAATGGGAAAGCAATTAGGATTATATCATAAGTGTAAGAATAAGGATGATACTAAATGTTATTTGTTTAAAAGTGGGTTATTTTATTATTTTTTTGATGATGATGCTAGGTACTTTAGTGATAAGTATGGTTTTAAATTAACGGGATTCGGTGAAAGTGTTAAATGTGGATTTCCGGTTAAATCTTTAGAAAAGTATTTATTTTTATTTCAGAATGAGAAGATAGAAGTAGTGAAAGAGTTTGACTCTAGTGGATTGATTAATAAAATACGCAGTTTAAATTTAGATGATTTATCACCTAGTGAGGCTTTTGTTTTCTTGAAGGAATTAAAGGAAGAAATTTCTAATGAGTAAGTATGAATGTGTTAATGATGATTTTAAAATAATGGGATGTGTAAAAAAACTTTATGTTTATAGTGATGCATATATTTATGAAAACTTTCCAAGGAATAAGAAACATTTAAAAATATTATATTTTAATGAGTGTAAGAGTTTGTTTGATAATGTTAGTCTGGCAAATAATACAAGTGGTAATGTTAGAAAAAAGTACCAGGTTAATATTTTATGTAATATTAGTTTTTTAAATTTTCTTTTAACTTATTTTTATGATTTAGGAATTGTGGAAAAAAGAAGATTTAGTAGTGCGATTAGATTGCTTTCTGAAATACTGTTAATGGTTAAAGGATGGGAATAGTTGAAGAGAAAAGGAAATCTTTATAAAGACATTTGCAGTATTGATAATTTATATAAAGAGTATTATAAAATTAGGGTAAGATGTAGAAATAAAAGGGCGGTTGGGTTATTTGATAGGTATTATAGTTTATATATTTATAGGATATTAGAGGGTTTGTGTAAGAAAAATTATGAATTTTCAAATTATCATATATTTATAATTAGTGAGCCTAAGTATAGACTTATAATGAGTGAGTGTATAAGTGATAAGATTGTTAATCATGTGGTTAGTAGTTATATTTTGCTTCCGGCACTTGAGCATAAGCTTATTTATAGTAATGTTGCGACAAGGAAGAATATGGGTAGTGGGCTTGCTGATGATTTGATTTATAAATATTTAAATATACTAAATTTGAAAAATAAAAAAATTTATGTTTTGAAGATAGATATTAAAAAGTATTTTTATAATATTAATCACGAAATTTTATTTGAAATGATTAAGAAAGATATTAAGGATAAGGATGCTTTAAGAATTATTAAGATTATTTTAGATAGTACTGATGATAGTTATGTTAATGAAGAAATAAATAAGGTTAGAAATAATAAGATTTGCTCGGTTAAAAGGTTAAATATTTCATCTGAAGAGAAGAGAAAAAAGATAGATGAGTTAAAGAAATTACCGGTGTATAAGAAAGGTAAGGGGCTGGGTATTGGAAATATGACAAGCCAGATACTTGCAATTTATTATTTGAGTGGAATTGATCATTTTATTAAAGAAGATTTACGAGTTAAATATTATATAAGATATATGGATGATTTGGTGTTTTTAGATACTGATTGTAAAAGACTTAAAAAGATTTTCGACATGGTAAAAGTTAAGATTGAAAATTTGGATTTAGAGTTAAATGATAAAAGTAGAATTCTTGATTTTGATAGGGGATTTAGTTTTTTAGGTTATACTTATAAGAATTGTAATGGTTTGATTATTAGAATAAATAATTTTACTTATAGAAGAGTAAGAAGGCATTTGCGAAATCTTAAGAGGTTTGATGGGGAAATGTATGAAAGAAGTTTAATAAGTTATAAGGGGTTCTTTTTTAGAAGTAATGTATTTAAGAGGGTTCTCGGGTAGTTCTTGCATACGGCTACCCGAGTTTTTATTTGATAAAACATTTAATGTGAAAAAATCACATTAAATGTTGTTTTTTTAAAAAAAACGTGTATAATATTCTTCACAAACGAGAAAAAATAAAATATAATGATATTATAGAATAGGATAGGTGATTTAGATGTTACTTGGTTTTAAAGTTAAAAATTATAGGTCTTTTAAAGATTTGCAACATTTTTCTTTATTAGCTGGGAAAGTTAGAGCCAATGAAAATCATATTGTAGAGATTGGAAAGCGTAAAGTTTTGAAATTTTCCGGGATGTTTGGTGCTAATGGTTCGGGAAAGTCTAATTTTATTTTAGCATTAAGTATGGTTCAAACCATTGTGAATCGTGGAATAGACTCGCTAATAAATAATTTATATTATAGAGGATCAAGGGCATTGAGAAATGAAGATTCTTATTTTGAATATGAATTAGCTTTGAATAATAAGTTATATTCTTATGGTTTTGAAATTAATATATTTAAAAGAACTATCGTTTCTGAATGGTTAATTGATATGACAAAAAGTAATGAAAAAGTTATTTTTGAACGTGATTTGAAGAAAAAACTAAGCAAAACTGATCTAAAGAAAACTAATAGTATTTTTTCAAATTGTCTTCATGAGATGGAAAATAATGACTATGAATTATTTTTAAAAGAAATTATTCGAAGAGTTTCTATATCACAAAGTAAAGATATATTTTTTGACGAAATTGTAAGTGTTTATAAATTTTTGATTTATGATATGATTGTGGTGAAACCACAAACACATAAGTTATTTGATATTGATTATTACAAGAGAAAAGAGGAAGTTCTTAAAATCTTAAAATCTTTGGATATTAATATTGTTGATATCGACTATGAGGAAACTGATATAAAAAACATTCAATCAAAATTATCTGATAGAGTTTTTGCTGATTTAAAGAATGATATGGATTTGATGATTTCAAGATTTAATAAAATTAGTTGTACTCTTAGAATAGAAAATGATTTATATACAATAAAGAAAATTGCTAATGGAAATTATGATGTTAAAGCGTTAAAATTCAAACATAAAAACAGTGATAGTTTGTTTGGAACATATGAAGAGTCTGATGGAACTATTAGAATTTTAGAATTGATAGATATTTTACTTTCAAAAGATAAATTGTTTTTGATTGATGAATTAGATAGTAGTTTGCATCCTCTTTTAGTTACTGGATTGTTAAAGATTTTTTTACAATCAAATATTAATAATCAATTAATAATTACCACTCATGAAATGAAAACGTTAGATTTTGATTTAGTTAGAAGAGATGAAATTTGGTTTGCCGAAAAGTCTGAAAATGGTGAAACAAGAATTTACTCATTGGAAGAATTTAAAGACGTTGCTAGATTTGATAGAAAAATTGATAAAGCGTATATGGAAGGTAGATTTGGTGCAATAGCCAATATAGATAGCAGTTATGAGAATTAGAGAACCATTTGCACAAGAGAGATTGTCAGAAATAAACTTATATAAAACAAAGTACTTTATAGTGTCGGAAGGACAAATTACTGAACCACGTTACTTTGAAAAATTAAATCAGTCTGTTATATCAAAAAATGTGACTATTATTAATATTTTACGAGATTATGAAAGATCAGGAAATAGTAATCCTGGGTATTTAATAAAATTGTTACAGGAATTTTTAGATAATGTTGAATCTTTTATTACTGTTAATGAGTTGAAACATAAAATATCAAATTGGGATCATGAAAATCCTGGCAAAATTGATTTGAATATGATCTATCATGATTTGGATAATTTTTACGAATCAAACAATTATAGAATTCCTTATGGTGATTTAGAAGAATTATTCGTAAAACTGTTTAAAAACGATATTTATGAGGAAATTGCTGTTAATTTTTCTTTATATTTTAGAACACAAGATTTTACTTATTCTCCCATTACAGATTCTTTGAATTTAGTAGTGGATAGAGATAAGGATAGTTTTACTGAGGAACAATATGATGCAGTTGCTAACTTTTGCAATAGAAATAATGTTGATTTGTACGTAAGTAATCCTTGTTTTGAATTTTGGCTTTATCTTCATTTTATAGAAGTTGAGCAAGAGAATAAGGAAATGTTGTTAAAGAATCCTAGAGTTAGTGGTAGTAAAAGATACATTGAAAAACGACTATATGATTTATGCAGATATACTAAAACAAGTTTTTCTTTTAAGGCTTTTGAAGATAATATAGAAAATGCTATTTTAAGAGAAAAGAACTATGAAGAGCATGTTAGTAAATTAAAAAATAATTTAGGATCTAATGTTGGTATCTTAGTTAATAAAATAATAAAAACAAAGTATAAAAAGTAGAATTCAGTGGTATTGATTCTACTTTTTACTTTGTAAATAATTTTATAACTAGCACTTAATATTGACAAGTGCTAAAATGATAGTATAATGATTGTAGGAAGGTGATGATATGTCTTTAGTTAAAGTAAAAGAATATTTAAAGAGATATAATGCTGATGATAGGGTGATTGTTCTTGATGAGAGCAGTGCTTCGGTTAAAGAGGCTGCTCATGCACTTAATACTAGTGAGGGAGCAATTGCAAAGTCTATATCAGTTATGATAAATGATAAGCCAGTGGTTATTGTTTTAGCTGGTGATAGGAAGTTAGATAATCATAAGTTTAAGGAAGAGTTTCGTGTTAAAGCGAGAATGATTTCTTATGAAGAGACAGAAGCACTTATTGGTCATGCTCCTGGTGGGGTTTGTCCGTTTGGACTTAATGATGAAGTGTCTGTTTATTTGGATGAGTCATTAAAGGAACATGAATATGTGTATCCGGCTTGTGGTAGTTCTAATTCAGCGATTAAATTAAGTATAGATGAAATAGAGAAGTTTTCTAATCCAGTTAAATGGGTTGATGTAGGAAAGGTGATGGAATAATATGAAGAAGAAAGAGTTTAAGAGTTCATCAAAGAGAGTATTAGATTTGATGATTAATTCTATTTATACGAATAAAGAAATATTTTTAAGGGAATTATTAAGTAATGCGAATGATGCGATTGATAAACTTGTTTTTACGTCTTTAACTGATAGTAGTGTTTCAGTTAATCGTGATGATTTAAAGATCGTTATTGAAAGAGATAAGGATGCTAGAATACTTAAGATTAGTGATAATGGTATAGGTATGGATGAAGCTGAACTTGAACATAATTTAGGTACAATAGCAGAGTCTGGTTCTTTGAAGTTTAAAGAGGAAAATAAAGATCAAAAAGATACTTCAATAATTGGTCAGTTTGGTGTTGGTTTTTATTCAGCATTTATGGTTGCTAAGAAAATAGAGGTTATTAGTAAGAAGTATAATGCTGATAAGGCTTATAAGTGGACTAGTGAAGGTGCTGATGGGTATACTATTCAGACTTGTGATAAAGAGGAAACAGGTACGACAATAGTTCTTTATTTGAAGGATGATACAGAGGATGATAATTATTCTAATTATTTAGAGGAGTATACTATTAGAAGTATTGTTAGTAAGTATAGTGATTATTTAAAGTATCCAATTATGATGGAAGTGGAGAATTCTAGGTTAAAGGAAGGCTCTAAGGATGAGTATGAAACTTATAAAGAGATAGTTACTTTAAATACAATGGTTCCTTTATGGAAGAAGGATAAGAAGGATATTAGTGAGGAAGAGTATAATAATTTTTATTCTTCTAGGTTTAGTGATATGGATAAGCCTTTAAGGGTTATTCATACTAGTGCTGAAGGATTATCTAGTTATAAGGCTTTATTATTTATTCCTAGTCATGCTCCTTATGATTATTATTATAAAGAGTATAAGAGAGGTTTAGAACTTTATACTAATGGAGTTCTTATTATGGATAAGTGTGAGGAGTTAGTTCCTGAGTATTATAGTTTTGTTAAGGGTGTTGTTGATACTGATGATTTGTCTTTAAATATTTCTAGGGAAACACTTCAGAGTGATAAGCATGTACTTGCGATTGCTAAGGGGTTAGAGACTAAAATTCATAATGAACTTAAAGATATGCTTACTAATGATTTTGAGAGTTATAAGAAATTCTTTGAGGCTTTTGGTTCTCAGATTAAATATGGTATTTATAATATGTATGGAATGAATAAGGATAAGCTTAAGGATTTACTTGTATTTTATTCTAAAGATAAGGGCGATTTAATAACACTTGATGAGTATGTTAAGAATATGAAAGATGGTCAGGAAAATATTTATTATGCTTCTGGTGAAAGTGTTAGTAAAATAGATAGTTTGCCTCAAGTAGAGCAGATTAAGAAAAAAGGCTTTGATATTTTATATTTAACTAATTATTTAGATGAGTTTGTTATAAGTGTTTTAAGAGAAGAAGATGGCAAGACATTTAAGAGTGTTAGCGATAGTTCTTTAGATTTAGATACTGAAGAGGAGAAGAAAGCTAATAAGAAGTTAAATGAAGATAATAAAGATATGCTTGCTGAGATAAAGGATGCACTTGGTGATGAAGTTACTAGTGTAAGGTTTACTAATAAACTTGATAGTCATCCTGTTTGTTTAACTAGTGAAGGTGAAATTAGTGTAGAGATGCAGAAGGTTATTAATGCTATGCCAACTGATGAGAATGTTAAGGCTAAACTAGTTTTAGAAATTAATGAGAAGCATGATATTGTTAAGAACCTTGAAAAGTTATATAAAGAGGATAAGGATGAACTTAAGAAGTATGCGAAGGTTCTTTATAGTGAAGCTAGATTGATTGAAGGCTTATCTATTGATAATCCAACAGAAATTTCTAATTTAATTTGTGAGTTAATTGCAAAATAAAAAAATGCCGTATGGCGTTTTTTTGTGTGAACGAATATGCTATTTATTATAAATAAAGGTCTAGTTTTTACTAGACCATTTTTGTAATTTTTAGTTATTACAGCAAGATGTATTTCTTCTTCTTTGATTGCAGTAGCAACGACCTGTGATTTTGCATGGAGTGAACTCTACTGTTACAAAGCATGACTCTTCATGTAAACATGGGCAAGTGCTTTCATTAGGTAATATTTCACAAGTACCTTCCATTGTAATTACTTCTATTTTGTTATTACATCTGTTTGTAAGTTGACAGCAGCAGTTGTTATCATTTTCGATTAATTCTGATAGTTTTCCATCTACACATGTTTCAAAAGTTAATTTGATATTTCCACAATAGCAATCACTATCATAGATAATTGGAGTGCAGAAAGGTGAGCCGCTATCACATAAAGTTAATGTACATAAGTCATTATTTTGAATCGTTTTAATAGCATCTTGCATTTTTAGTTTAGTAAAATTTGTATTCATAATACCTCCCACTTTATCGTATGTGAGTTTTAGGTTTTATCCTAGGCCAAAAGTCTATTATTTTTTGTATTTTTGATAATATTTTTTATCAAATTGTTATCTTTTATGATATAATTTTTATTGTAAATGTGCTGTGGCACTAGATACTTAATTAGATGGAGTGGTAAATTATGTACTGTAAATATTGCGGAAGTGAAATAAAAGGAAATTTTTGTTCTAATTGCGGAAGGAAGGTTCAAGAAGAAAGTAGAGAATCATCTGGATTTGGTTATGGAGTTCTTGGTTTCTTTTTTCCATTAATTGGTTTTATTTTATTTTTGGTTTATTTAAATGAAAAGAAGAAAGCTTCTAGAGCATCTTTAATAGGATGTATAACTGGGGTTTTAGTAAAAGCACTTTTAGTGATGTTTGCTCTATTTGTGTTTAGTTATGGTATAGGCGGAGCAGCTGATTGTTATGAAGAATGTGGTTATAATTTTGAATATAGAAATGGTCAGTGCGTTTGTACTGATAATAATTTAGATACTTTTTAGTTCGTAAGTATTTACTTTTATAACTTTTCTATTATATAATAGTTTCTTCTTTTGAGGTAGAATATGGAAAAGTTAAATAGATGTGTTAATTTTATATTTAGTAATTTTAAAGATTCTAATTTTAATATTTTGAAGTCTTTGTTTAGAGGAGATTTGCTTAAATATTATGGATATGAAGATGAAGAAATTTGTGCTGGTTATTTGTTTGATTTAGTAAAGAATAACCTTTTTAGTGTGGATGAGTTATCTAGAATATTTGGTGGAAGAACGACAAGTTTGATACTTGCATGTAATATAGATTACGGTGCTAGTGATAGAGTACTAGAGAAGTATTTTGATGGGCTTAATGAGAAAATGAAGGCATTTATTTGTGCTGATTTACTTGTTAGTTATATTTTTGAAGTTATTTCAATAGAGGAATATAAAAGAGTGTTAGGACTTATTTCTTTTGAACGTATAAATTTGCTTTTTGATTTGTGCGTAAATGAAGTTTTTGAGGTTAATAATCTTAAAAGAGGATTGAATTTAGATTATGTGAAGAAGATATTTAATACACGAATGCCTTATATAGTGATGATTAGTGAGGAAGCGGGACGTTTAAACTATGAGGGTATCATTGCTGAGTTTTTTGAGAGTTCTTTTAATTTGAGGATTGGTGGGGAGTTTGGTCTTTCGACAAAGATTAGAGATAGTCTTATTAAACTTACTTTAGATGGGACTGAGTTATACCAAATAATTAATGATAATAAGGTGTTTTTAATTGATGATAGTATTTATGATAGATTTATATGGTTTAAGTTATTGGTTAATAATGAAGAATTAACTATTGAAGATATTAACAATTTTATTAAAAATAGTTTGAGAGTTATGATGGATTATATAATTATTACGGGAATATCTTTATTTGATAGTGGTGAAGGGTATGTTGATGATATTCCAGAGGAGATCAAGAATATTTTTATTGCTGACAAGACCAGTGAGATGACGATGAATGTTGTGAATACTTTTTTGCCAATTATGAGTAAACAGTATTTGCTTAATTTAAAAAATAAACTTAGTAGATAGAAAAAAATCTTAGTTATGCACTAAGGTTTTTATTTGTTTGTATTTTCGTAATAGTTTCTTTCTTGAAGTTCACTTAATATGTTGTCAAGTTCTTCATCAAGTGTTTCTTCATAAACTTCTTCTGCATCACAGATTATGCTGGATAGGCTTGTGTAGTTTTCTGGAATGATGTCAAATCTTTTTAAAACTTCTATTTGATAGTTTGTGAGCATTAGTTTATCATTTACTTTGGTTAATTTGTTTTTGTTAAAGTCAATGGAGTCAAGAAGTTCTTTGATGTTATATTCTTTATTCATTTAAATCTACCATTTCATAGATGCTTCCGTTGATATTTAAGACAAATGTGCGATTATTAAATTTACCAGTAAGGATGTTTCCGTCTTCAGTAGTGAATTTATATGAATTTGCACCAATATCATATTCAGATGAACCAGTAATTTCCGTTTTATCACAAGCACCATTATACGTTACGAATTTAAATGTATTATCTTTTAAATTGATTTCTATTCTTGGTTTACCTAAAGAACAGTTAGTAGTATCACTTTCATAAACTTTTAGGTTAGGGTCTGTATTTGTTTCATGTGCTTTAGTTGTTGTCGATATTTGATCGATTGGGATTATTGGATTATCGTTTTTGATTTCGAATGGATTTGGTAAAACGCCTTTATCCATTAGAAAATATAAGCCAAAGATAATAATAATTAGAATTAGTAGAGATGATAAAAAGTTAATTATTTTATTTGCTTTTTTTTCTGGATTTGGGTCTGGTAATTTGATACTTTCTTCTTTTACTACTCTTTTTTTGAATTTTTCTTCTTCGTTCATATTAGCCTCCATTTATTTTAGATATTATATCATATTTGACGGGTGAACTTCAATGATTCTTGTTAAAAATACGAGATTATGGTAAAATGTTTATTGTAAAGAGGGTGATTTCATGAAGGCTGTTTCAGTTTTTTTGGAAGAGTTACAAAAGAGAATAGATAGTACTGCTTTACAAACGATTGATTTTGAAAATAAGAAGAATACTCTTTTAGAGATAGATAATATAATTTTAAAATATGGGCTTAATAAAAGAAATATAAGTGCTGATGATTTACTTAAAATTGATTCAGTGTCTATAGATGATCTCTATTTAATTATTGATTTTATATATGGTAATAATACTGACGAAATAAAGGATATAGCAACACGTAATATTAATAATATTAGAAATAATGGTAATCATGGTTCATATGTTTATTTAGAACAGATTGCTGGAAGAATTACTCAGGATTTGAGTAGTTGTTTAAAGAGAGATAAAGAATATATTGATAGTCAAAGAGAAATGATTGAACTTCCGAAGAGAGTTTTGGAATTATTTGATGATGGTAGTTTGAAAAGACCTATTTATGATTATAGTGATATAGATAAACTTTCTTTAGGACTTTCTAGTAAAGAAAGAGGAGAGTTAAAAGAAGAGTTATATATCGAAAGTTTTAATTTAGTAGCGCATCAGATGAGTAAGGATGATAAACTTTTTATAGATAAATACGCGTCTGTTATCAAGAATAAAAAAGAAAAGTATAAAGATGTTTATGAAGCTCTTACAGATGTTTCTGCAGATGCATCTTTAATTAGTCAAAAGGCTAAAGAAATTTCCAAAGATAAAAAATTTGATTATAATGATGTTAGACAAGTTTTGTTTATTAAAGTGCTTAAAGATGATTTAAAGAAATATCAAGAATTACTTTTAAGTTTAGGAGTTCGTGATGGTGTTTATGATAACTTACTTAATTTAAAAAGTGAGATGGAAGAGGTTTTATCACTTTCTAGAAAAAAGGAAGTGGTCACTGATAGTAAGGAAGAGGATTCTAGTGATAAGTCTAGAGAGTTTGATGAGGTAATAAACAAAGCTAAAGAGATTATTTCTAGTGAAAAGGAACTTATTGATAGTGTTAAACCAGAGGATTTACAAAAGTTTTTGATTGATAGTGTTACTTCTGACGATAAAGATAATAAGTATAAGATAGTGTCTATCTTGATGGAACTTTCTAGAGAGGTTAATGGTGCACTAGATAAGGTTAAGTTATTTGATGGTCACCTTGATGATGGTGTGCTTTCTTCGTTTACAAATAATATTAACAAGTATATTGAGACGTATGAAGTTTTAAAAGGTGATAAGAATGAGGAGAATAAAGAAGAGCATATTATTTATTTAGATAGTATTATAGATGAAGTTAATGCTTTAGATAAAAAAGAGTTAAATGCTTTTAAAAAGGTTTGTGAAAAACTTATTTTAGGTGACTTTAGTGAGGTTAAAAGATTAGAAAACACTTCTTATAATATTTATGTTTCTAGTTATAAAGATGTGAATGTTTCTTTTATGAGACTACCTGATAAGTTTTTAATGATATTACATGTTTATACTAGTGAAGATGAATTTGGTGATATGGATGAAATGTTTATTAAGGAAGTTCTTTTAGATAAGGAGAAAGTTTTTGCTAGTCAAAGTGAGTTAAGGTGTAAGTTAAAGGTAGTAATTAATAGGAGTGCATAATGGAAGGAAAGGATATTTTATTACAAATTTTAAATGGTAGTGCGGTAACTTCTTCATTAGCACTTGCTGAGAGTTTGAAGGAAGAAATTAGTGAAGGTGAGGAACTACTTGCTCTTTATGATAAAAAGGAATATTTGCAGTTTGTAAACAGAGTTTGTAGTTTGGAACGCTTATTTAATCTTTGTTTAAGTTATATTGAAGATGACAATGATAGTGTACTTTTAAGAAGAAAAGTACTTGCAATTAAGACTTCTTCTTTAACTATTAGTGATTATGTTCTTAGTGATAAGGAAATAAGCGAATTATCTAAAATAGTTGTGCTTCTTAAGAAGGTGATTGGTGATCTGCATGATAAAGTAACGCTTATAACAAATTCGAGTATTACTAGTGATGATGTTATAAGGATAAAAGAAAAGTTATCTCGCGAGGAAATATTTACGCCGGACGATATATTACTTACTGAAAGAATTGTTAAATGTGCTAATCCAAGTAATGGAGATATTAACTGGGATAAGGTTATTACTTATTTAAATGAGTATAATGGTGGAAAGTTGAAGAAACTTGGTGAAGATAAGTTACGCGGTAGACTTTTAGAAAGAGCAAACTTTAAGAATCCAGATGAAGATATTTTTAAACATCATGATATGATGAAAAGTACATTTAAGCCAGTTTGTAAGATAGAGGAGCATGAGGTAAGACAGAGTGTTAAAGAAGTCATGGCATCTATTGGTTTTGATTTTGATAAGTTTGATAAGATTAGTGCAGATAAACTCTTAAAGTGTGATTTAGATGGTTTGAGTAAAAGAGCTAAGTATCTTTATGATAATGGTTATATAGATATTATTGGCAGTAATAATTATCTAGGTGTTTGTGAAGTATTAAGTGGTGTTAGTTTAGAGGAGTTTATAGATATTATTAAAGTTCTAAAAGATTATTATAAGTTTACTGATGAGGATGTTAAGAGTTTACTTAAGAGAGGTACTGTTATATTTACTAAGGATGGCTTTGATAATTTTAAACATAATATGGATATTTTAAGAGAATATAATGTATCAAATAGTGTAGTTGTTACTAGAGGTATTTTGTTTTTAATTAATGATTATATGAAGAATAAGAGGCTTATATCTAAATTACCAGATGGTGTTAGTGTAACTGATTTTCTTAGTGAGAATATAGGGGTGCTTTATGATAGTGAGAGAGTGCTTAATAATTTAGATAGTTTTTCTTTATATGGTTTTAGTTTAAGTGAAGATAAAGGGGCTTATAGCGTTCTTACAACATTTGATTTAGCAGGAGTATTGGATCAGTTTATTGAACTTGGCATTAGTGAACATGTTCATAGTGGTAATAAAGAGTTAAAGGGTATTAAGGATTTAATGGTTAGAAGAATCTTTTATGCTTTTAAAAATGGACTTCCAGTTTGGGAAAGTAAGGATAGTTATAGTTTAATTAATGGGACACCTTGTTTAAAAGAGGATGAGATTATTCCACTTATAAGTGATTATCCAATATTAATGTATTTAGAAGAAGGTCATAGATTAGCAATATACTCTGATACAACATATGCACAAATTAAGAGAAAGACAGAATTTGTATTTGATAGAATTGTAATTTCGAGACTTAAAACTTATAGAGTATTTGATAGTTTAGTAAGAGCTGGGGTTAAGCCAGAGGAAGCTATTGTAAAAGCGCTTACATTTAATTTACCTCTTGAAGAAAGTGAAGAGAAGAGTATTTTAAGGATGCTTCATTTAGGTAATGAGGTGAAGAAGTTATGATAGATTTTTTAAATAAGTATGGTTTAAGTAAAGAAGATATTTTGGAGATTAAAGGGCACTTTGATGAAAAGTTTATTTATAATTTAGGTGTTATGAAAAATAATGTGATTGAGGTCCTTGATTATTTACAAAGTATCGGAGTTACTAATTTTAAAAATCTTATTATATATAGGTGCGATTTGTGCTTTATGGATGTGGATTATTTAAAGGAACAAATAAGCAAATATGATGAAAAACTAATTGTATATATTATGAATAATGATATTTGTGATTTACTAGATTTTGATATCTAGTATTTTTTTTGTCATTTGATATATAATAAATTAATGGGAAAATAAAAAAGGTTAGCACTAACTATTGACAAGTGCTAAAATAGTGGTATAATTATAATTGTGAAAGGAAGATGAGATTTATGAATTTAATCCCAAGAAATTTTTTATTTGATGATGATTTGGAGGATTTCTTTGTAACCAAACCTAGTAAAAGAGGTGAAATGAAATGTGATATTTATGAAAAAGATAATAAATATTATATTGAATTAGATGCTCCAGGTTTTGATAAGAAAGATATCAATATTGAAGTAAAAGATGGATACCTTACAGTAAAAGCTCATAAAAAAGAAGAGAGCAAAGATGAAAAGAAAAATTATATTAGAAAAGAAAGATATTATGGAGAGTATTCAAGATCATTTGCTTTAGGTGATGTTGATATTGATAATATTGATGCTAAATTTGAAAATGGTATTTTAAATATTACAGTTCCAAAGAAAGAAATCCAAGAAAATAAAAAATATATTGAAGTTAAATAGGACTAGCGATGAGCTAGTTCTTTTCTTTTGTGATAATTTTTTTCGCGATTTTGAACATAATAAAGTAAAGTAAATGTTAAGTTATTTTAAAAATTATATAGGTAATTTCTCTCATAAATGGTTAATAAAAATTAAATTAAATGCTGAAAATAAAGCAAATTTTAATAATCAGAAATTTACAAGTTTGCATCATAGAATATTTTTGACTAAACATTAACTTGACACGGGGGGGGGTTGTTATATACTTTCTACAGAAAGATAGTGATAAAATATGAACCCAGAAGAAATAGAAAAGAAACATAAAAGAATAATGATTTATGTAATGATTATATCACTTATATGCGTTGTAGGTGTATCATATGCATTCTTTACTGCCGGAATGAGTTCTGAAACAAGCACTACAGTAAGAGCTGATGCCGGAACAATGAAAATAACTTATAACGGAGGAGCAAATATAAATCTTGCTGGAATATATCCTAAAGATGATGTATGGGCTACAAAAACTATAACTGTAACCGGTAATAATACAACCGATGCTGAAATGTACTATAAACTAACTTTAGTAGTAGACTCAAATACATTTAAAACAGATGATCCATTACAATATGAACTAGTAAGCACTAATACTAGTACTAATGGAGAAATAATACCAAATATATCAAAAACTGATATAACTGGTACATCTATTGAATTAGGTAGTGGACACTTTGTAAAAGCAAATAATGCTAAACATACATATCTATTAAAGATATATTATCCTAAGAAAGCAACTAGTCAAAACGCAAATCAAGGAGCAGCATTTAGTGCTCATGTAGAGATAACAAGTGCTAAAGCACCTACTGTTAGTAATTTAGCTAAAGTAATACTGGCAAAAAATGAAGTTAAGGCTCCAATAACTACACCAGGAGCAGCAGTATCTACTGCAAGTGAAGCTTTACTTGCATCTGCAGAAGATGATTATGGTACATCTTATTACTTTAGAGGAACTGTAACAAATAACTATGTAGAGTTTGCTAATAAGTGCTGGAGAATAGTAAGAGTGAGTGGAGATGGCTCTGTAAAACTTATTTTACATAATGATAATACTACAAAAGTAGCTAATCCTTGTGATGCTGCAAATAATAGTGCTAGTGCAGCATTTGCAAGATATTCTGGTGAAACATATAAAAGTGCATTTAATGAAAAAACAGATGACAATGCTTATCTAGGATTTATGTATGGAGCAGCAGGGGCAACTGATTATGCAAGTACTCATGCTAACACTAATAAAAGTACAATACTAACTAATTTAGAAACATGGTATAATAATAATATATCAGATTATGCTGATAAAATAGCTGATACTGTATGGTGTAATGATAAAACAATTGTAAAAGATACAACTTATAATCCATCGTCATATGGTGGAAATGCAACAGGATTAGGATTTGGTATAAATAAAACATGGTATGGTGCTGCTCAAAGATTATTAAGTACAAGTGGGAGTGCTGGAGGCACTGGGCCTAGTTTAAAATGTAATGGTGACTTAAGCAAAATAAATTCAAAAGTAGGATTAATAACAGCAGATGAACTAGCATTTGCTGGATATGCTTATGGATTAGAAAACTCAACAACATATTTACAAGAAAATGCTACAGATACTTATTGGTGTTCTTTGTCTCCTGGCCTCTTCAATGGCAGCTACGCTCTCGTTTGGTACATTATCGGCAGCAGTGGTGACTTCGCTCACGTCTACGTGTTCTACACTAGCGGGGTTCGTCCTTCAATTTCTCTTAAATCGACGACCAATGTAACCGGAAATGGTACCTCAGAAGATCCTTATGTTGTTGAATAATAATTAAGTCACTTAGGTGGCTTTTTTGTTGACTAATTCTTTTGAGGTTTATATACTTTTGGTGTAGGAGATGATTTGATGGGTTTAGTTGTTAAGAATGTTAATAAGTCTTTTGGAGATAAGCGTGTTGTTGATAATATTTCTTTTGAGCTTAAGAAACCTGGTGTGTTTGGACTACTTGGTACTAATGGTGCTGGTAAGACTACTACTATAAGAATGATTTTAGGTATTATTAAGAAGGATAGTGGAGAGATTACTTGGGATGGTAAAGAGGTTACTAGGGGTAATGTTAATTTTGGATATTTACCTGAGGAGAGAGGATTATATCCTAAGAGTACAGTTTATGATCAGTTAGTTTATTTTGCTAATTTAAAGGGATTAGGTAAGAAAGAGGCTGATGAGGCGGTAAGGTACTGGTTAGGTAAGCTTAATTTGATGGAGTATATAAATAGTCTGGCGGAGAAGTTATCTAAGGGTAATCAGCAGAAGGTACAGTTTGTTACAGCGATGCTTCATAATCCGGATTTGATAGTGTTAGATGAGCCTTTTAGTGGACTTGATCCAGTTAATACTGAAGTTTTGAGTAATATTATGAAGGAGTTAGTTTCTGAAGGTAAGTATATTATTATGTCTTCTCATCAGATGGGTGTTATTGAGGAGTTTTGTTCTGATTTGGTTATTTTAAATAGGGGTAAGACTGTTTTGAAGGGTAATTTGAAGAAGATCAAGGATAGTTATGAGACTAATAAGGTTATGCTTGAAACTGATGATGATGTTAAAGATATATTAGATAGGTTAAAGTTAGATGTTGTTAGTGAGGGTGAAGGGGTTTATATGATAGGTGCTGAGGCACCGGATAGGGACAGGTTATTGAAAGAACTTGTTAGGTGTAAGATTAATGTTAAAACATTTAGTGTGGTTAAGCCTAGTTTGCATGAGATATTTATTGAGAAGGCTGGTGAGTAGATGAAAGATTTATTAACTGTTGCTAAGTTTACGATTAAGGATATGGTTAAAAGAAAGAGTTTTATAGTTACGAATATTATTTTTTTAGCGGTTATCCTTGTGGGGACTAATATTCCAAGAATTATGGAAAGTTTTAGTAAGGATGATGAACTATCTAGATTACTTTTGGTTGATGAGGGTAATATTTTGGGGGATTATTTATCTGGTCTAGAAGATAGTAAAGATTTTGGATATGATATAAAGGTTATGTCTGGAGAGTATAATAAGAGCGATGCTCAGAAAGCACTTGATAATGATGAGTATGATGAGGTTTTAAGTTTTCGTTTAGATAATAATACGATTATGTTTGAGGATTATCGAGCAGATATGAGTTTGGTTGGATCTAATGCTGAGGTTATTGTTAATCAGGTTACTAGTGCTTATTATAATATGAAGTTAATGTCTTTGGGTTTATCACAAGATGAGTTAAATGCTCTTAATGTAAGTTTTAAACTGAATACTAATTATTTGTCTAATTCAGATAGTGGTAATAGTACGTTTGCGATGATGATGTTTTCGATAGTGTTATTTTATGCAGTGTTCTTTTGTGCTAGTCAGGTTTCTTCGTCTGTTACGACAGAGAAAACTTCTAAGATTATTGAAAGTTTGACGACGTCAACAAGTCCTAAGAATATAGTTTTAGGTAAGACTTTAGGTGTTGGGTTTACTGGGTTATGTCAACTTGCTGTGCTACTTATTTTTGGAGTTATTTGTGCTAAGTCTTTTTTACCTAGTGATATTTTAAAGGGAGTAATTAATTTAGATTCAATTACTATTGGAGTTTGGGTTATTATTTTACTTTATTTTGTTTTAGGGTATGCTTTGTATGCACTTATATTTGCGCTTACTGGTTCTTTGGTGCAGAAGCCAGAGGATATTCAGAGTGCGAATAGTCCGGTGTCAATGCTTTCAGTGTTTGCATTTTATTTAGCGTATTTTTCAATGATGAATTCTAAGAGTAGTGTTAGTGTATTTGCTTCGTTATTTCCTTTTTCTTCACCATTTAGTATGCCATCAAGATATATGCTTGGACTTGCGAGCGTGAGTGATGTGATTGTTTCACTTGTTATATTAGTTTTGACTGCTGCACTTATTGGATATATTTCAGTTAAGGTTTATTCTAATGCAATACTTAATTATGGTAATAAATTTAGTTTGAAAGATATTGGTAAGTATTTGAAACAGAGATAAAATTATTGCATAAACATTATTTTTTGTGTATAATGTTTGTTGCAAGGCCTATTGGTGAAATGGTTAACACATTGCCCTCTCAAGGCAACATTCATGGGTTCGAATCCCATATAGGTCACCATATGTTATTTAAAGTTCCTTATTTGGGGGCTTTTTTATTTTAATATAATAGTTAAAGGGAGATGTTTACAATGCTTTTAATTGATGGAAGAGAGTTTAAAGTAACTGAGGAGACTGCATTTTTAGGTAATATTAGCTATAATAAAGTTAATGGGTATAATATAAGATTTGAACTGCGTTTTATAGATGGAGAGAAAAAGGGTTATATTAATTTAGATACTGGGTTTGAAAAAGAGAAGGATATTAATTTGTTTCTTAATAAGGAGTATTCCGGGCTTAATTTTGATGGTTATCCTTTTATCTATTTTGAGGTGTTTGATACGGTGAAGTTTTTGGATTCTGAGATTGAATGTGAGATTAGAATTAAGATTAATGATATTAAAGATGGTAAAATTAATGTAAATTTTGAAGTTGATGATGATTTAATTAAAATTAAGTATGATGGCAGTTTAATTGTGGTTAATAATATTTAATTTTTTTTGCTTGACAGTTGAATAAATGTTCAACTATAATAGTAGTGGAGGGAATATGGATTGTAAATGTTTAGAGTGTGATTGTAATATTATTCATGATGCAGTTGTTAATAATACTTTAAAGGCGATGCCTAGTGGTAAGGTTATTGAGAAAATTGCTAGTTTTTTTAAGGTTATTGGGGATAATACTAGGGCAAGGATACTTTTTGCTTTAGATTCTAATGAGATGTGTGTTTGTGATATTGCAAATGTGTTAAATATGACGAAGTCAGCTGTTTCTCATCAGCTCTCGGTATTGAGGGATGAGAGAATTGTAAAGTGTAATAGGGTTGGTAAAGAGGTTTATTATTCTTTAGATGATGAGCATGTTAAAGAGGTTTATGAGGTAGCGTTATCTCATGTGAAGGAGATTTTAGATGAAAAAGTATAAATATAATATAAATAATTTAGATTGTGCTGGATGTGCTAAGCAGGTTGAGATTGCTTTAAATAAGAATAAGGATTTTAAGAATGTTGTTGTAAATTTTAGTACGGGTAAGATAAGTTATGAGTCTGATAAAGATTTTAGTTTGGGAGAGCTTAATAAGTTAGTTAAGGCGGCTGAACCTGATGCGAGTGTTAGTACTGATGAAGAGGTTAAGAAGGAGACTAATATTTATTTTCTTATTATTGGTTTAGTTATTCTTTTTATGGGAATGTATTTGCCAGTAAGTGATAATGTAAGAATTATTTTATATATTATTAGTTATGTTTTTCTTTTATATAAAACTTTTGTTAAGGCGATGAAACTTTTATTTAAGAGTCATGTTATTAATGAGAATATGCTTTTGACTATATCTTGTGTTGGTGCATTATGTATTGATAAGGTTATGGAAGGAGCTATGGTTATTGGTTTATATACTATTGGGAAAGTTTTAGAGGAGAAGGCTTTAAATAATAGTAGGAAGTCTATTAAGGGAATTCTGGAAATTAAACAAGGGTATGCTAATGTGGTTAGTGATGGAAGAATCGTTAAGGCTAGTGTAGAGGATGTTAAGTGTGGAGATGAACTTGTTATCAAGAAGGGGGAACGTATTCCGGTTGATGGTACACTAATAAATGGAGAGACTAATTTGGATGAGTCTGCTCTTACTGGAGAGTCAGTTTTACGCTTTGTTAAAAATGGTGATGAGGTATTATCTGGTTCTATAAATAAGGGTGATGTTATTAGAGTTAGAGCTACTTCTGAGTATGCTGATTCTACTGTTGCGAAGATACTTGAGTTACTAGATAATGCTAGTGATAAGAAAACTAAGTTAGAGACAACTGTTAGTAAATTAAGCAGATATTATACGCCTATAATTTTGGGATTAGCAGTTTTAGTTATTTTAGTTCTGCCTCTTTTTGGAGTATCTATTAAGGAAAGTTTTTATAGAGGCCTTACATTTTTAGTTATTTCTTGTCCTTGTGCAATTGCGATATCTGTTCCTTTATCTTATTTTACAGGAATAGGTGCCGCTAGTAAGAATGGTATTTTGATTAAGGGAAGTAATTATTTAGATGGTTTATCTGATATAAAAAATATTGTGTTTGATAAGACGGGAACGCTTACTAGTGGAGAATTTAAGGTTAATAGTATAGAAATTAGTAAGGGTAGTAAGTATAGTAGGGATGATATTATTGATATTGTTGTTAGTGGAGAAGAGATGAGTAATCATCCACTTGCTAGTTCTCTTAAGGCACTAGGCGAAAGTAGTGGTAAGAAGGTTACTAAGTTTAAAGAGATTGATGGCATGGGGATTAGTTTTGTTTATGATGGGATGGAAGTTTTTATTGGTAGTAAGAAACTGTGCGGATGCAAGAGAAAAGCAGATGTACATGTAGTTATTGATGGTAAGCATGAGGCATCTATTATGTTAAATGATGGAATTAAAGAGAATGCCAGTGATGTTATTAATGAGCTTAAGGCTTTTGGGGTTAAAACTTATATGTTTACAGGGGATAAGAAAGATATTGCGATGATTACTGGAGAAAAACTTGGTATTGATGAGATTAGATATGAGATGCTTCCAACAGATAAGTTTAATGAGTTTGATAGTGTCAATAAGAGTGGTGTAACGGCTTTTGCTGGCGATGGAATAAATGATGCACCTGTATTAAAGAGAGCAGATATTGGAATATCTATGGGTGGTATTGGTTCAGAGTCGGCGATAGAAGCTAGTGATATTGTTCTTATGAATGATGATCTGGAGAAGATTCCTTTAGGAATTAGAATTTCTCAGTATACGAAAAAGATAATTAAGGAAGATCTGATATTTGCAATTTCAGTAAAAGTTATTATTTTACTTCTTTCAGTTTTTGGGCTTGCTAATATGTGGTTTGCAGTGTTTGCTGATACGGGTGTAACGCTTCTTGCAATATTAAATACTTTAAGGATTACAAATAAATTTAGAATAGAAAAGGATAATTAGTTATGTGGATAGGTTTTATTGTTATTTCAATTGTTGGAACACTTTTACATTTTTTATATGAAATAAGCGGTCATAATAAGGTAGCCCTATTATTTGCAGCAGTTAATGAAAGCACTTGGGAGCATATTAAGATTGCTTTAACGCCAACTTTTTTATGGAGTTTGTTAGATGGGTTTAAGTATGGGGCAAGTCCTAATTATTTTATAGCGAAGAGTGCTAGTTTACTTGTTATAGTATTTTTAATACCAATTATATTTTATACTTATACAGCAATTACGAAGAAGGCAGTGCTTTGGTTTGATATTACATATTTTTATGTTACTATTTTTTGTTCACAGTTTATCTTTAATTATATTGTAAATATGAAGCCATTTGTTTTTGTTTTTCAGTATGTTTCTGTTATAATATTGTTTATGGTATTTGGAACTTATATGGTTGGAACTTTAGAACCTGTTCATAATTTTTTATTTAAAGATCCAATATCTAATAAATATGGAAAAGAAGGACATACTGAAGAATAATAGGTGATAGTAGTGAATAATTTAAAAAAGTATTTTTTGACATTTATAGTTTTTGCAATTTGTGGATGGCTGTATGAGGAGTTCCTTTTTATAGTAGAAGATCATGTGCTAGTTAATAGAGGTTCTTTGTGGGGGCCTTGGCTTCCAATATATGGATTTGGTGGTTTTGCTGTAATTTTACTTTTTTATAGATATAAAGATAAGAAGATTATGATAGGTAATGTTAATATTAGACCACTTGTGCTGTTTTTTGAGACAACGATTATTTGTGTTTTAGTAGAACTTATTGCATCTTATATTATTGATTTTAGAAGTTTATGGGATTATAGTGATAAGTTTATGAATTTCGAAGGAAGAATAGCACTTGTTCCGGGACTACGATTTGGAATTTTAGCACTTCTTGGTATTTATTATGTTTATCCTTTATGTTTGAAATTAGCAAATGTTAAAAATAAGAAAGTTAATTTTTTGTATTATGTTATTTTTGCATTATTTATAATTGATGCGGTTTCAAGAATTTGGCTTGGTAATAATTACCATGTGTAGTTGATTTTATGGGATTATTTTGTTAGAATTGTAGGGAAGAAAGACGAGTGATTTTATGGATGATTATAAGAAACTTGCGGATTTAATATTTCCAAATATAAAGAAAAGTGTAGCTGATTATGAGAAAGAGTATCCTGAGAGAAATTTAAAGGAAGGGGCTAAGGTTACAAGATATGCACCTAGTCCAACGGGATTTATGCATATTGGTAATTTTTATTCTTCTGTTATTAATTATGTTCTTGCTAAGCAAAGTGGTGGTGTGTTCTTTTTGAGAAATGAAGACACTGATTCATCTAGAGAACTTAGTGGAGCAGTTGAGTATATTCGTCATGTACTTGAGCATTATCATATTAATCCTGATGAGTATGAGTATCGTGATATTAATAAGGAAGCAGGTAATTATGGACCTTATATTCAATCAGAGAGGAAAGATATTTATCATGCGTTTATTAAAGAATTAGTTAGTCAAGGCAAGGCTTATCCGTGCTTTTTAACTCAAGAAGAGATGGATGAGATTAGAGCAACTCAGACTGCTGGTAAGAAGAGAATTGGTATTTATGGTAAGTATGCTAAGTATCGTGATTTAAGCCCGGCAGATGCTATGGAAAGAATTAAGAGTGGCGAGAAGTATACTGTTAGATTAAAGAGTTCTGGTAATTTCTTTAATAAGTTTAAGTTTAATGATTTAGTATTTGGTGAGATGGAGTTTCCAGAAAATGATATAGATATTCCAATTATGAAGTCTAGTAATTTACTTCCAACATATCATTTTGCTCATTTGGTTGATGATCATTTAATGAGAACTACACATGTTGTACGTGGCCAAGAGTGGATGAGTAGTGTGCCAGTTCATTATGAGTTATTTAAGACATTTGGATTTAAGATGCCGAAGTATATTCATACTCCTTTAATATTAAAGAAGGATGGAGATAAGATTAGAAAGATATCTAAGAGATTAGATCCAGAGGCTAGAATGACTTATTATGAGGAGAAGGGTTATCCAGTTTATTCATTGATTGAAGCAATTATGACAATAGCAAATTCTAATTATGAACAGTGGAGAGAAAGTCATCCTGATGCTGATTTTACTGAGTTTGAGTTTTCCCCTAAAAAGATGAGTTCTGCTGGGGCACTATTTGATTTAGATAAGCTTGATAATATTTCTAAGAATTATTTAAGTAAGTTAAAGGCTAGTGAAGTATTTGATGGATTAGATGAGTGGTCTAAGATTTATGATACTGATTTTAATGCTTTAATTAATAAACATAAGGATTATACAATTAGCGTATTAAATATCGAAAGGGAACAGAAGAAACCTAGAAAAGATTTTGCTTGTTTTAGTGAAGTTAAAGATAATATTTGGTATATGTATAATGAATTATTTGATGGTGCTATATTTGATTTTAGTTTCTTAAAACATGAAGAGGATGCTAAGAAAATTATTTCTACTTATTTAAATGAGTATTTTGATATTAATGATGATAAGGATACATGGTTTAATAAGATTAAGGAGTTAACTGAGAAGATGGGTTATTGTTCTAATATGAAAGAGTATAAAGAAAACCCAGATAATTATAGAGGTAGCACTGCTGATATAAGTAATGTTATAAGAGTAGCGCTTACTACTAAACTTACTACACCTGATTTGTATGAGATTATTAATATATTAGGTGATGCTGAAGTTAGGTCTAGATTTAGTAAAATATGTGGATAATTTGATAGTTATTCACATTTTTTCTTGTTTTTGAGCAAGTTTTTATTGACTTTATGGGTAAGGTTTCATATAATTCATATTGGTACATTTTGATTTGCTTAATTATTTGCTGATTTGGGACGTCAAATGATAATTGAGTGATGAAAGGAATTATTTTATGAAAACATTTATGCAAACAAAAGAAACTGTAGAACGCACGTGGTATGTAATTGATGCTGCTGATAAACCTCTAGGACGTGTAGCAACTAAAGCTGCTACTATATTAAGAGGAAAACACAAAGCAACTTTTACACCTCACATTGATTGTGGAGATTATGTAATTATTATTAATGCTGATAAGGTTAAGTTAACTGGTAATAAGATTAATGATAAGATGTACTATAATCATTCTGGATTCCCAGGTGGACTAAGAACTCGTAATGCTAAAACTATGTTAGAAAGTTATCCTGTAGAAATGGTTGAAAGAGCTGTTAATGGTATGCTTCCAAATGGACCTTTAGGAAGACAAATGTATCGTAAGCTATTCGTTTATGCTGGTAGTGAACATAAACATGAGGCTCAAAAGCCAACTACAATAACAATTGATTAGGAGAGAGATTATGAAGAAAAGTGAAGTTACTGCTACTGGAAGAAGAAAACGTTCAGTTGCACAAGTTAAACTAGTTACTGGTAAGGGAAAGATTACTGTTAATGGTAGAGATGTAAATGAATACATGCCTTTTCCTACATTAGTAATGGATTTAAAACAACCACTTGTATTAACTAATAACGAAAATACTTTTGATATTGATGTTAAGGTTAATGGTGGTGGATTCTCTGGACAAGCTGGAGCTATTAGACTTGCTATTACTAAAGCATTAGTTGAGTTTGATGCTGAGGCTGATCAAGCTAGAGAAGACGCTTATAAGAAAGTTCTTAGAGAAGCTGGTTTCTTAACTCGTGATCCTAGAGTTAAAGAACGTAAGAAATATGGTCTTAAAAAGGCTCGTAGAGCACCACAATTTAGTAAACGTTAATTTGTTTCTTATACCTTGGGAGTTTATCTCAAGGTTTTTGCATTTTATAGGGACTATCAAATTTTGAAAATTTGTTGATTATTCGTTAATTGTAGGGTAAACTATTTGTGATTGGAGGGTTTATGAGAGAGGTTATTAATTTTATAAATAATTTAAATATTTCGAAAGATGAATATGTTGTTCTTGCTTGTTCTTATGGACCTGATTCAATGTGCTTGCTTGATCTTTTGCGTAAATGTGAGTTAAAGGTTGTTGTAGCTCATGTTAATCATAAGGTTAGAAGTGAAAGTGATGAGGAGTACAAATTATTAGAAGAGTACTGTAAGAAGAGTAATATTCCTTTTGAGGGAATGAGTATTTTAGAAGAAATTGATGGTAATTTTGAGTCTAAGGCTAGGGAAATACGATATAATTTTTTTGAAGAAATATTAACTAAATATAAGGCAAATTATTTGTTTACGGCACATCATGGTGATGATTTAGTAGAAACTATTTTGATGAGAATTGGTAGGGGAGCATCTTTTGGTGGGTATGCTGGTTTTAGTGAGGAGTCCGAATTTAGAAGTAAAAGACTAGTTAGACCACTTATTTTTGTTACTAAAAAGGATATTTTAGAATATAATGAAAAATATGGGATAGTGTATGCAAATGATTATACTAATTTTGAAAGGGTACATACTAGAAATAAGATAAGATTGGATGTTTTGCCTGTTTTAAAGGAAATTAATCCGAAAATTCACGAAAAATTCATAAAGTTCAGTCATACTATAAGTGAATATAATGATTATGTTGAGAAAGAAGTTGTTTCTTTGCTTGATAGATTGTATTCAAATAATAGATTAGATTTGAATGGTTTTAATTCTCTACCCCTTCTACTTAAAAAGCATATTTTGTGCACAATTCTTTCTGAGATTTATCGTGATGATATTACCTATATTAACGATAAGCATTTAAATCTAATCTTTAATTTAATTGATGGGAAACCTAATGGGTATGTTTGTTTACCTAATGGGGTTAAAGTTTATAAATATTATAATAGTCTTATTTTTAATGAGGAGGAGTTAGTTCTAACTTATGATTATATATTTGATAAAAGGATAGAACTTCCTTTAGGAGTAATTGAAGAAATATCATCTTATGATGGTAAGAGTAATTACTATATCAGATTATGTAGCGATGAAGTTAAGCTTCCTCTTCATGTAAGGACAAGAAAATTAGGGGATTTTATGGATGTTAAGAATATGAATGGGACTAAAAAAATTAAGAGTATTTTTATTGATGAGAAGGTTCCATTAAAGATCCGTGATAGTTATCCTTTGGTTTGTGATGATGAGGGAAATATTTTATGGGTTCCTGGCGTAAAAAAAAGTAAATTTGATAAGCAAATGAACGAAAGTTATGATATAATACTTAAGTATGTAAAGAAGGAGAAATAGTATGAAGAAGAAAAAGAGTTATACAAAGCAAACTGTTCCTTATGCAATTTTATTGATTGTTATCATTGGAGTGTTAGTTTTCTTTAATTTATCACAATATAAAGTTTATGATTATTCTTATGATGAATTTATTAAGAAATTATCTGAAGGTGATGTATCTAAGTTAGAGATTACACCAAAGAATGCTTCTGGTGTTTATGTTATAAATGGACAGTTAAAGGATTATAAGAGTACTGAAAGTTTTAGAGTTAATGTTCCACTTGCTGAGACTGTGCTTGATAAGGTAATGAAGTATGTTGATGAAGATGAGATTGAAGTAGTTACTAATCCTAATCCAGAGAATAGTGGTTTTGTTACTGTATTAATAAATGTGGTACCAACTGTTGTGTTAATTGGTGCGACTATTTGGTTATTTTCTAAGATAAGTGGTGGTAATAAAAATAGTATGGATTTTGGAAGAAGCCGTGCTAAGTTAAATGAGGAGTCTAAAGCTAAGTTTAGTGATGTTGCTGGGCTTGTTGAAGAAAAAGAAGAGGTTGCTGAGTTAATTGATTTCTTAAAGAATCCTAAGAAGTTTCAAAAACTTGGCGCTAGAATACCTAAAGGTGTATTACTTGTAGGGCCTCCAGGAACTGGTAAGACTTTACTTGCTAAAGCTGTTGCTGGTGAAGCAAATGTACCATTTTATTATATAAGTGGTTCTGATTTTGTAGAGTTATTTGTTGGTGTTGGTGCTTCACGTGTTCGTGATATGTTTAAACAAGCTAAACAATCTGCACCATGCTTAATCTTTATTGATGAAATTGATGCGGTTGGTCGTCAAAGAGGTACTGGTTTAGGCGGTGGACATGATGAGAGAGAGCAAACATTAAATCAGTTATTAACTGAAATGGATGGTTTTGGCGCTAATGAAGGAATTATCATTATTGCTGCAACTAATAGACCAGATGTACTTGATCCAGCATTACTTAGACCAGGAAGATTTGATAGACAAGTTACAGTTAGTTTACCAGATCAAAAGGAAAGAAAAGCTATTTTAGAAGTACATGCACGTAATAAGGTGTTTGATAAGAGTGTTAATTTAGAGAATATTTCTAAACGTACTCCAGGATTTAGTGGAGCCGATTTAGAAAATTTACTTAATGAAGCTGCACTTCTTGCGGTTAGAAGAAATTTACCAGCTATTACAATGGCTGAGATTGATGAAGCTACTGATAGAGTATTAATGGGACCAGCTAAGGTTAGTCATACAATTACTCCTAAAGAAAAAGAATTGATTGCTCTTCATGAGAGTGGACATGCTGTTATTGGTATGAAAGTTCCGGATGCAGAGGTAGTACATAAGATTACAATTATTCCTAGAGGTGTAGCTGGTGGTTATACTATGATGTTACCTAAGGAAGAAAAGATTGCTATTATGACTAAGAGTGAACTTCTTTCAACTATTACTGGTTTACTTGGTGGTAGAGTTAGTGAAGAGTTATTCTTTGGTGAGATTACTACTGGTGCTAGTGATGACTTTAGTAAAGCTACTAAGATTGCTAGGTCAATGGTTACTGAATATGGTATGAGTGATTTAGGACCAGTTCAGTTGGAACAAAAGAGTGAGGGTGTATTCTTAGGTAGAGATTATAATAAGAGTAAGAACTTTAGTGATGCTGTAGCACTTGAAATTGATCAAGAAGTTAGAAAAATTATGAATCAATGTTATAGTGAAGCTACTAGAATTTTAAAAGAGAATGAGAAATTAGTTAGATTACTTGCTGATACTCTTATTGAAAGAGAAACTATTACTAAGGAAGAAATTGAAGAACTTGTTGAAACTGGACATATTAGTGATAACTTTACACCTAGTGAAGATACTGTTAGTTTAAAGGAAAGAGCTAAGGTTCTTGGGGTTAAAGGCTATACTAAGATGACTGATGAAGAGTTAAAAAAAGCTATAGAAAAAGCAGAAGATTCTAGTAAATAGAATCTTTTTTTTATTAATGTTTTATATTTTTTTAGTTTGTTTATTAACATTACTATTGGGTTGGAAAGAAAAGGTGCTTACGTTATGAAAAATAGTATTTTTTATTTAGACAAATATTATTATATATGATAAAATATTTTATAGAAGTAAAGAAGGCAGTGATATTATATGACAAAGATTATATCTTTAGTAAATCAAAAAGGTGGTGTTGGTAAGACAACAACTAGTATAAATCTAGCTGCGTCTTTGGGTAAATTAGGAAAAAAAACGCTTATTATTGATCTTGATCCACAGGGTAATGCGACAACTGGATTAGGTGTTAATAAGGGCAATATAAATTATAGTGTTTATGATGTGTTAAATGGGTCTTGTGAGGCTAAGAAGGCAGTTAGAAAGACTGGTTTTACTAATCTTTCTATTATTCCAGCAACTATTAATTTAGCAGGTATTGATATTGAACTTATGGAAAAGGGGTATCAAAATGTTGAGTTTAAGAAGAATGAACAGTTAAGGAATGCACTAGCAACTATAATGGATAATTATGATTATATGATTATTGATTGTCCACCATCACTAGGATTACTTACTACAAACGCATTAGTAGCTAGTGATTCGGTTATTATTCCAGTTCAGTGTGAGTTCTTTGCACTTGAGGGAATTACTCAACTGCTTAACACAATTATTATGACACAAACTAGATTAAATCCTAATTTAAAAATTGAAGGCGTATTATTGACATTATTAGATTCTAGAACTAATTTAGGGTTAGAAGTTGTTGAAGAAGTTAGAAAGTTTTTTAAAGATAAAGTGTTTAATACAATTATTCCACGTTTAATAAGATTAGTTGAAGCTCCAAGTCATGGTGAACCAATTAATGAATACGATCCAACTAGTAGAGCGGCTGAGGCTTATACTAATTTAGCCAAGGAGGTTATAGAGAGAGATGGAATCTAAGAGAAAAGCGTTAGGAAAAGGGTTAGAACAATTATTTAATAGTGAGCAAATTAATTTTGATACTATAGAGCAAAATATTGTTGAGAACTCTAGTGAAAGTGATATTCAGCAAATTCCGGTTGCTGAGATTCGTAGTAATCCATACCAACCTAGAGAGCATTTTGATCAAGATGCTTTATTAGAACTTGCTGAGTCAATTAAAGAGCATGGTGTTATTGAGCCAATTATAGTTAAGAAGAGTTTACATGGATATGAACTTGTTGCTGGTGAACGTAGAACTAAGGCTTCAGCACTTGCAGGAATGAAAACGATACCTGCTATTGTAAGAGATTTTACTGATGAGCAGATGATGGATATTGCTATTTTAGAAAATATTCAAAGAGAGGATCTTTCACCAATTGAGCTTGCTGAGGGTTTTCAAAATTACATTAACCATACTGGATTAACTCAAGATGAAATTGCGAAGAAGTTTGGTAAGAGCAGAAGTTATATTACTAATTTACTTGGACTACTTAGCTTACCTAAAAGTGTTCGTGAACAAATTAATTTAGGTAAGATTTCAATGAGTCATGCACGTACTTTGTCAAAGTTAGATGATGATGATTTAATTATTACTTTAGCTGAGAGAATTGTTAGTGATGGAATTTCAGTAAGAGAGCTTGAAAAGTTATGTTCAATGAAGTCTGTTGGCAAGAAACAACCTGTAACTAGAGTTAATATTAAGCCTCTTAAGTTTTCAATTTATGAAAGTGTTATGCGTGATAAGATTGGAACTAAAGTTCAAATTAATAAGAATAAAATTTTAATTCCTTTTGATAGTGAGGGAGATTTAGCACGTATTTTAGAAATTTTAGATATTGATGTGAGTGAGGAATAATGGAATTTTGGGTAAAGATTGCTGATATAGTATCATCTAAAAAGTTTTATGGACCTATTGTAGTTATTATTGGAGTAATATTTATATATAAAATTATTATTTCAGTACTTAATAAAGCTACTATAAGGGGAACAACTGAATTTGAGAAGAAAAAGAGAGTTACCGTTTTAGTATTATTTAAGAATATTACTAAGTATGTTTGTTTAATTATAGCGGCTCTTATGATTTTAGATATTTTTGGGGTTGATACAAGTTCTTTTATTGCAGGATTAGGTGTAGCAAGTGTTGTTATTGGTCTTGCTTTACAGGATGCTTTAAAAGATATTATTGGCGGTATTAATATAATTTTGGATAATTTTTATGTAGTTGGAGATTATGTTAAATATGGTGATTTTACTGGGCAAGTTATTTCTTTTGGATTAAAAAGTACTAAAATTAAAGATTTTAATGGTAATGTAATGGTTGTGTCTAATAGAAATATTGATGAGATAATAAATTTAAGTCAAGATAAACATGTTATTTTACTTAATATTCCGACTTGTTATGAAGTGACTGAAGAGAAAGTTAAAAGTGTTTTACTTGATGTTTTAGAGGACGTTAAAAAAATAAAAGATGTTGATGATAAGGAGTGTAATTATCTTGGAGTTAATGAGCTTGGAGATAGTGCAGTAAATTATTTAATTAGTGTGAAGTGTAAGCAAGGAAGTGAATATGCCGTTAGAAGAGCAATTCTTACTCTTGTTAAGGATGCTTATGATAAGAACAATATAAAGATTCCTTATAATCAGATTGAGGTGCATAATGGAAGCAAAATATAATTTAGGGGATAAAGTTGTAATGAAGAAGGATCATGCGTGTGGAACTAATTTATGGCTTATTACACGTGTTGGGGTTGATATAAAACTTAAATGTGTTAATTGTAATCATGAGATTATGATGGATAGACTTGAGTTTGAGAAGAAACTAAGGAGAGTTTTACATGAGGATTAAGAGAAAATATGAGAAGGTAATGCTCCACCCAATAATGACATTTTGTTTACTTATTTTTGGAACAATTATCTTAAGTGGTGTGCTTACTCTTTTTAATGCTAGTGCTACTTATAGTAAGGTTTCTAATATCGGATCATATGTTAGTGATTCAGTGTACGTAGAGAATTTATTTAGTTTAAGTGGACTTAAATTTATATTTAGTAATGCAGTGTCAAGTTTTGCATCTTTTACGCCTTTATCAATGTTAATTATTACGCTTATTGGTTTTGGTGTAATGGATAAGAGTGGCTTTTTAGATAGTTTCTTTTATGTGCTTACTAAAAAGGTAAGTAAGAGGGTTGTAACATTTAGTTTATCTCTTGTATGTATTCTTGCATCTATTGGTGGAGATTTAAGCTATATAGTGCTTATACCACTAGCAGCAGTTTTATTTAAATATGGAAAGAGACATCCTAAAGCGGGTATTATTTGTGCTTTTGCTAGTTTAAGTTGTGGTATTGGTATTAACATATTTATGAACTCAATAGATAGTGCTTTAATGAGTTATACATTATCTAGTGCTAATTTGTTATCTCCTGATTATCAGATGAGTACATTTAGTTATGTATTTATAATGCTTGTTTGTGCTTTAGTTTTAGCATGTATTGTTACAAGCATTACGGAAAGGGTTATAGTTCCTAAACTTGGTAAGTATGCTTTACTTGATGATGAGGAAGATTATTTTACGAAGACTGAAAGAAGAGCGCTAGTAATTTCTCTTTTTGCTGGTGTTATTTATTTGTTGATATTTGTTTATAACATTATTCCAAATGCACCTTTAGGTGGAGCACTATTAGATTATTCGCAAACTTTATATATTGATAAGTTATTTGGTTATAATTCATTTTTTAATCAAGGTTTTGTATTTGTTGTAACAATATTATTTATTATATTAGGTCTGGTATATGGTATTGTTAATAAATCAATTAGAAATGTTAAAGATTTATGTAATGGATTAAGTTATTCATTAGATTATATTGGTAAGGTGTTAGTACTTATATTCTTTGCATCTGCATTTATATTTATATTTAAGAAAACTAATATAGGTACGGTGTTTACTGCTTATCTTGCTGGTATTATTAGTAAGACTAATTTTACAGGTATTCCACTTATGATGCTTACACTTGGATTTAGTGCTCTTGCTACATTGCTACTTCCTAGTAGTGTTAGTAAGTGGTCTATAATGAGTGGTAGTGTTGTTCATGTGTTTATGAATGCGGGATTAAGTCCAGAACTTGCTCAGTTAGTATTTAGAGCAGGTGAGTGTGCAACTTATGCGCTAACTCCAGTTATGGCTTACTTTGTTGTTTATTTAGCATTTATGGAACTTTATAGTACTAATACAGATAAAGATGGGCTTTGGGGTAATACTAAGTATTTAGTTCCTTATAGTTTTTATACTTTAGTTATGTGGATTGTAGTGTTAATATTGTTTTATTTAATAGGTTTACCACTTGGTATAGGAACTAGCGTTGCTTTATGATTTTAAAGGGGTATTTATTTACTTATGGATATTTAATAGTTATTTTACTGCTTGCGTTTGGTCTTAGAAAAATATTTAATTTAAGAACTTTGTTTACGAAGAAGTTTATACATATTATGATATCTTTTTGTTATTTGATATTGTATAAGTATTTTGGTAGTAGCATTCATATTATTATTCCACCGCTTTCGTTTATTGTTATAAATATACTTTCTTATAAGTTTAAGTTGTTTAAATCAATGGAAGATGGCAGTGGTAATTTAGGTACTATTTATTATCCAATAAGTGTGTTTATTATGGCACTGGTAACTTATTTTGTTCCAGAGTTTTATGGAGCATTTGGAGTTGGTTTATTTTGCATGGCATTTGGAGATGGGTTTGCTCCTTTAGTAGCTGGCTATTTGAAGTCAAGGCAGATATATAATCATAAGACAATAAGTGGAACAGCGACTGTGTTTGCTTTTAGTTTAGTAATTATTATTATATTTAATTATTATTTTAAATTTGGTTTTAATGTTATTGATATGATTTTAGTAAGTGTAGTTGCAGCTGCATTAGAGTTATTTGATAGAAAGGGCTTAGATAATTTATTTTTGCCTTTGGGAGTTTCATTGGTTGTATATTTAATGGAAGTGATATAAATGTATTTATCTATTTTGTTACCTAGTGTGTTTGCACTTTTTGCTCTATGGAAGAAGAAGGTTACTAAACCGGGAATTATTGCTGCTTGGTTAATGGGAGTGATAATTACTTATTTTGGCGGTCTTTATGCTTTTGGAGCACTTGCTCTTACGTTTGTGCTTACCATATTAAGTGATAAAATAAAAAAGAAAACTAATGATGAGTGCAGAACTATATATCAGATGTTTAGTAATGTCTTATTGCCGACAATCTGTATAGTTTTATATCATTTTACTTTAAATGATAAGTTTTATGTAATGTATTATGCGGTTCTTTCTTCTAGTTTAGCTGATACTTTAGCTAGTAGTATTGGAACGCTTTCTAAAAATAGACCAGTGAGTATATTTACACTTAAGCGAGTACCAGCTGGTACTAGTGGCGCAGTTTCCTTTTTGGGTATTAATGCGTCTTTAGCTGGTGGTATTATTTTAGGGCTTATTTATTATGCTGAGAAGTTAAACTCAATGAATTATTTGTTAATTATTCTTATGGGCTTGTTTGGGTCTATTGCAGATAGTTTATTAGGTGATTCTTTGCAAGGTAAGTTTGTTTGTTCTAAGTGTAAGAAGGAAGTTGAGGAATATATGCATTGCGGAGAACCAACAAAATTAGTTAAAGGTTTATACTGGATGAATAATGATGCAGTAAATCTTCTTAATAATGTATTTGTGTTTATTTTATGTTATATATTTTTATTATAAAAAACGCTTGTTAGGCGTTTTTATTTTGGATTTTAATTAGTCTTGCATGCATGACGACTTTTTCATCATCATTAAAACATGTAGATAGTGTGATAATCTTGTCAGTTTTAAAAATGTTTGTATTAAATTTATGGTAACTTCTTTCTTTTAATTTGTTTACAAATTCTAAAAACTCGTCATCTGAATTAAAGGATATTTGTAAGTAGTCAGATGTGGTTGGTATGTGATAGACACTAAATACTTCCCATAGGGTGTTTGATTTTTCAGTAGCTATTTTAATAACGTAGTTGTTTGTATTATTAAACCATGACGATTTAGTAATATTTTTAAGTGAACCAAACATAGATGAGTTTGATCTTCCGTGACCGTATATTATGGTATTTTTATCCTCAAAGTTTGTGTCATTTCGGTAGTCAAGAAAAATCCAGCCAGCCCCGTTAGAGGTTTTATCAAAAGTATGATTTAAGTAGAAGTTATTATTATTTGTTTGAACGTAAGGGTAGTTTATTGTTGTGCCATTTACTTCAATCCATCCTTTGACATCTTTATTAATTTTTTTAAGTTCATTAAAATCAGCATCAATCATATTCATTTTAATAAAGTTCCAGTATGGAGCGTTTTTATCAATTACTATTTCATTATTTACAATTTCAGTGTTTTCGTTATCTTCAATTTCTTTGATTTTAGTAATTTCAGTTATTTTGTTAGTTTGAGAATCTGTATTTTTATTGTCAATTGACCATTTTATGATTTGAATGGATGATGATAAGAATTTACTAGCACAGATAATAATTGTTATTAAAAGGAGTAGATTAATCCATTTTATTTTTATTCTTTTTCTTTTTTTCATATTATTCACATTTTAATTATAACATTTTTGTGATTGTTTGCATATTCTTTGCTGTATTAAAAAAGCAGTAGGGGTTGTACTGCTTTTGTTTCTATAATAAATAGCGTTAGTGAGAAAATCATTGATACTATTTTATAATTAGAACCTAATTTTTAATAAATGAATAAAATAGATTAGGTGATTTAATATGGCTTTAAAAGGGGTAGTTTTAGATAGCGGACATGGCGGAAATGATCAAGGCTCTTCTGGAAATGGAATTATTGAAAAGGATCTTACTTTAAAGATTAGTCAGTACATGTATGATAGATTTAAAGCTCTTGGGGTGCCAGTAAAGATGACGAGAACTAGTGATGTTGATCTAGAACCGAATGATAGGCCTGGTGTTGTTTTAGATAAGTTTGGAAATGGTAAGGATGTTGTGGTAATATCTAATCACATAAATGCTGGAGGTGGAACATCGTTTTATGTGATTAATTCAAGTACAGGTGTATAACTAGAGTTAAGCCCTTGATTTTACACACATTTAAGAAGTTAGAGTCTATTTAAAAAATAGGCTTTTTATTATGTTAAAAAGAAAGGGTGACATTATGTCTGTGTTTAGAGTAGAAAAAAATAACAATTATACTGTTATGGCAAATTACCATTTAAGAGATAAAAAATTATCGTTTAAAGCTAAAGGTTTATTATCATATATGCTTAGTTTACCTGAGAATTGGGATTATTCATTAAATGGACTCGCTAGAGTTAGTAAAGAAGGTATTAAAGCAATAAAGAACATTATAAATGAATTAAAAGAGAAAGGATATTTGAAAATAAATAGGTTAAGGAAAGAAAATGGACAATATCAATATGAATATTTAATTAGGGAGATACCTGAAGGAATAGAACCAGAGTACCAAAAAGGATATGCCGTTAAAGGAGAGTCCGAAAAGGGCATACAAATAAATACTAATAAACAAAATACTAAAGAACAAATAGATAAAGAAGACAAAAGTAAAAAATCTTCTTTTTTTAGTGCTTTAAATAGCTTGACAAAGATAATAATAAAAGAAAATTATATAAGTGAGTATGATGCTGAATTATTTAAATACAATAATTTATTTGAAGAACTTATAAAAAAATATGACTATGAAGTCATATTAAAAATCACGTGGTATATTATTTGTCATATTACTGATAACAAGTTTTTAGACGAAGAAGGTAACTTAATAGAAAATAAATTTGGTTATTTTAAAATATCTATGTTAAATAATATTAATAAACTTATTAATAATGAAATAAAATGGAATTATGATATTGGATGGTTTGAAGATGAAATATAAAACAATGTTATTTATCTAATGCGTCAATATATTCATTTATTTCTTGTGAAAATTTAGAAAGCATATTATTATATTTTTGCATATAATCTATTTCGTTAAAGTATTTAGGGTGTAAATTTAAGTACTTAAATATTTCACCATTATCAATATTCTTTTTAAATAGTTTATAATATTCAATCAATGATTTTTTTTCGATGTATCTATATTTACATAGGTCCTTGATATATTTTTCTTCAGTACTTAATCCAGTTTTGGTTTCATATTTTACAAGATTATTAAAATCAAATAAGTTACTGGGAACTATGTAGTCTACATCTAAACCATTTTTTGTTGAATTAAACAATGATATTTGTCTAAGTAAACATGCTGCGCATATACCACAATGGCAGTATCCTTGTTCATTATGGTTGAAGAATGCTTTAGAGGCTGGCATTTTTGAGCAAGTTTTTGTGTTTTTGATTAATGAATTCCACTGGTTAGGTATTAAATTTACAACATCTTTTTTAGTAAGAAAATTAAATGGATTTATTATTTCTATATCAAGGTCTAATACTTTTAGTATACTATTAACTAAAAATAGTGTTTTTGGATGCGTTGTTCTAGTTACTTTTCTTCGAAAGTAAAAAGTGGGATTTAATGTCATGATTCCATTTTCATATATTTTTATTTTATGTATGATAAAAAAATTAAAACATTACTTTTCCCTTTATTTATGGGCTTTTTCTAATTTTTAGGTACTAATTTAGGTACTAATATTTTATAAATTATCTAATAAATCAATGATTTTATCCTGAACTGATGGGAATAGGTGCATATATGTTTCTTGCATTACTCTTAAACTATGTCCCATTCTTTGTGACATCATTAAGAAGAATTTTGTTGAATCAGTTTGACCTGACTTTATATATTCGTTAATACATAAACTAACGTGGGAATGTCTAAACTCGTGTATGGTTATAAGATTTTTTCCTAATCCAGCTTCAATAAAATAATTGTCCTTGTGTTTTTTCATTTGATAGGCTGATAAAAAATCACCATTTCCAAAAACAAACCAATCTTCTCTAAAATCTTCATATTTCATAACTATTTCTTTGTATTTCTTTAATTCATTATAAAGTATTTTAGACATTGTAATTTCTCTATTTAGACAATTTTTTGTAGCGGTTATTTTATATCTACCTATTTTCGTATTTATTGACAAGGTTTTATTTACAATAATTACTTTTCTATTAAAGTCTATATCATTCCAAGTAAGAGCTTGTAATTCTCCCTCTCTCATACCTGTAAAGTAGAGAGTTAAAAAGAAACAATGATATAGATCCTCGTGTATTACATTTATAAGTTTGCAATATTCTTCATAAACAATATAGCGTAATTTATTTTTAGTTTCAACAACTTCATCATTTCTTTTTTTAAATCTACCTGACAATGCAACCGGATTATAATTGAGTTCATATTTTCTATTGGCAAAACTAAAAATCTCTTTAAAAACGACATAATATTGATTACAAGTAGATATTTTAATTTTCTTATCTATTAATTTATTTTTCCAATTTTCTATATCCATAACGCTTATTTCATCTATATATTTATCTTTGAAATATGGCAATATATTATTTTTATATTGTGAATAGTAAGTTAATAGAGTAGATTCTCTTATTCTTTTTTCGGCGTCTTTAAAATAGTCATCACCAACAACATCAAACTTCTTCTTTACAGGAGCATTTCTATTAAGTAAAAATACTCTTTCTTCTGCTTTTGCTTCTTTTTCTAATAAGAACCTTTTAGAAGTGTAGGGAACAAGTTTTCCCTCGGTATTGTGATAATATACTTTAAATCTCCATTGACGACCATCTTTAGTCTTTTCTTTATCTTTAAAAACTGACATATTAGCACTTCCTTTATTGTTTTATTTTCTAATAAGTGCTATAATGTAATAGAAAACTCATTACAATTATAGCCTTGTGTTATTTTTGTTTAAGATTGCTAGTCTTAGGGTTTTCATTAAACGCTTGGAGTTGCACCTCTAGGCGTCTTTTTTTAATTCATTTTACTTATTAAATAATCTTTAATTTTATTTGGTTCAGCTATACAACTATAAGCATATTGTCCAGCTGGAGTATTTATATAAATATCTCCATAGTTGAATATTTTACCCCAAAAGTTTTGTTCCACTTTTACTGATGTCACTTTACTAATAGGAGATTCCATTTTTTCGGTATGAATTAAACCGGTTTTTCCTATTACCAATGTATCATTTACTTCTAATTTCGTTGTTAGTATAGTAAATATTTTTTTCCATATTGTAAATAGTCCTATTACAAATATGAATAAGCAACAATCAGGTATTATAGTTTTCCAACTCGTCCTTGCTTTCATTATTCCACTTCCTTTCAAAATCTATCTAAAAATACCTGTACTAGCATATTTTTATTTATTTTTGACAATTCACGCCTAAAAACTGACATTTTAGGCATTTTTTATAATTTATATTTATTTTTTTGATATAATCAAATGTTAATTTTATAATAGAGCCCTGAGAGGGGGGTAAAGCGTGAATAGTACAACTTTATATAGTGAATTAGAAAAATTACAAGTTGATATTACACTATATATCTTTTATTTAGAATATCTCCAATAAGGGATATTCTTATTATTTGTCTTTATCTCTCATTATAAAATTTTTATTTGCTTTAGCAAACTCGATCAAGTTATTAAAATCTTTTTCACTCATTTCTTCATTTTCATCTAAAAAGCCTTTACGAGTTAAAAAGTCTTTAAGTAATTCTTGCTCTTCTTCTTTGGATAAGGATTTTTTTTGACTTTTCATAGGTACATCGAATCCCATTAACCAAGTTTCGTCAACATCAAAAAATTCCGCTAGTACAGTTAAACTGTCTTGTTTAGCCTTATAAGTTCCAGCTAACCAATGACTGATTTGAGATTTTGCAATACCAGTCTTATTAGATAAGTCTATAGGTTTTATATTTCTTATAGACATTATTTTGCTAAGACGATTGGCAAATGTGTCAACTAACATCTTATCAACTCCTCATATCAATTATACAAAAAAAGTTGGGAAAAAACAACAACTATTGTGTAAAATATAAAAAAAGTTGGGAAAAACTAAATTTTTCTATTGACTAATAAAAAAAGATAGTGTAAGATTAAACTAGGTTGGGAAATTCCAAACCAAAGAGGAGGTGCAAAAAGTATGAGAAGAAATTATGATTATTCTAAATTAAGAGGAAGAATAACCGAAAAATTAGGTAGTCTAAAAAACTATGCTGAATCTTTACATTTATCTGATACAGCTGTATCTAATAAATTAAAAAATAAAACAGCATTTAGTCAAGATGAAATACTTGAATCTATAAAAAAAGAAGTTTTAGATATACCTAAAGAAGAAATAGCATTATATTTTTTTACTCAAAAAGTTGTGGAAAACCAAACTAATGACGAGGAGGTGTAAATATGAGTACAGGCGTACAAATAACTTTAATTATTTGTGTCACTTTAATAGCTCTTATCTATATATTAGCTAAATATGGAAGTGATATAGATAACAATAAGAAAAAATAACTAAGACTAGCAAAGAAGAGGTGAAAATATGGAAAAGCCTTACTTAAACATTACTGAGTTATCAATTCTTCTAGGACAAGGTAGGCGTCAAGCTGAAAGAGTTATGAATCATCTTTTGGAGATTGCTAAGGAACAAAATTATTATATTCCTGAAAGTAAAAGAGATATTTTGATACCTACACATTTAGTAAAAAAGGAATTGAAAATCAAAGAAGTAATTTTAAACAAAAATAGAAATGAGGTTAAAGAATGAAAAGGACAAATAAAAAAATAAAAATTAAATGGAAAAATATAGCATTACTAGGAGTTTTACTATTATGTGCATATATAGTAGCTCACGATTTATTTATGCTAACAATCTATTCTTGGATTACAGGAAAGTATATAGGGTGGACTTGGTTTGGATTTTTAACATTTATAATAGCTTTTGCTGTAGGGGGAGAGATTGTTGATTATTTTGTTGAAGAAATTAATAAATAAAAAAAGATTTATGAATTGGTTGAGAACTCATAAATCAAATGTAAAACAAAACATTTTACTATTAGATTATAGCATTTAATGGTTAAAAAAGCAAAAGGATTGGAGGTAAAAGATGAACGGATTCACTATATATAAAGAATACTACGAACTGATTACCTTACTAACCGAAAGAGAACAACAAGAGTTATTACTAGCAATAACAAAGTTTATGTTTGAAGATGTTGAGCCAACTTTAAATGATAAGCAAACAAAGATATTTAATAACTTACGCAGACCTTTAGAAAAAAGCAAAAAAAGAAGTAAGTGTGGTTCAATTACAAACTCAAAAGAAAATCAAGAAGAAAACGAAACAAAAACAAAAGAAAATCAAAAAGAAATCAAAACAAAATCAAATGAAAGTCAAAAAGAGAACGAAAACAAAACACATCAAGATGTTAATGTTATTGTTAATGTTAATGATAATGTAGATGTTAATGTTAAAAAAATATCTTTAGAAGAAATAAAAGGAATTGTTGAATATCTAAATATTAAAAGTAATTCACATTATAAGTATTCTACTGATAAAACACAAACTCTTATAAAGGCTAGAATTAAAGATGGATTTACTTTAGACGATTTTAAAATTGTTATTGATAAAAAATGTGAAGAATGGTTAGGAACTGATTTTGAAAAGTTTTTAAGACCTGAAACATTGTTTAGTAATAAATTCGAGGGCTACCTAAATCAAAAAATTACAGCTAAGAAGAAAACACTAAAAGATATTTCTATGAGTGACATAGATAGAGATATTGAAATTGAAAGAAAGGGTAGTGGATTATTTTGACAAAATTAGAATTTTTGAAAGGAATGAAAAAGTTAGCTAATTACTTTTTAAAAGATTTAAGTGATGAAGAATTAACAAGTTGGTATGAAATTTTTAAGGATATTGAGGTTGAAACATTTTATATGTCAATTCAAGAAATAGGAAAAAGTAATAAATATTTTCCGGTGTTGAGTGAATTATATGAAGAATGTAGAAAACAACGAAAAGAGTTTTTTCTATCAATATTAGAAAACAATAAGTCAATCCCTGAAAATAGACTTGGATACTTAAAAAGTATGGTTGATTGGTATTCGATACAAAAAGAATATCCAAAAGAAATAATAAAAGAAGTTCTTAGCTATAAAAAATCTAATTTAATTGAAAAAAAGGGAACTCCACTTATAGGTTAAAAGTAATGGAAGAAGAAAAATTAAGTAGATATTGGAAGTTAAGAAGAGCTTATAACACTTTAAATCTAAATTATGATGTTTTGAAAACTGAAAGTGAATATAAAGATCGAGTTATTACTCGTCAAAAAAATGAAATAGCAAAATTAAAGGAGGAGATTAAAAAATGGCAACAGCCAAAACAAAAAAAGTTGAAGAGAAGAAAACATATAACTTCGGTGAAAAAAAGACCGAAAATATAAACGGAAAAACTTTACCAGTTGAATTTATAACACCAAAGTATAAAGAAGCTAGAAATAAAGCTATTGAATTATTGGAAAGTGATAAATATAAAGGAATATTGGAAACAAGTGATTTTTGGATATTAGTTAATACTTATGCTAACAAAACTAAGGCTATGTATAGTGGATTAATTATAAGCCACGATGGTTGCTTAAAAATAAATGATGTTTTAGATAAAGAATTAAAATTTAAACCTGAATGTATGACACTTGATAAAGAGGGTTATAATGGCTCTTTAGTATTTACTTATAATTGTCCTGAACAAGGAATCTATGAAGTTGGAGAGGTAAGTAAAGATAATTGTAAAAATGATTATCCTTATGCTATGGCTTTAAAAAGATGTATGGATAGAGTAATTTTAAAAAATAGCAAAATAGCTTACTCAGGAATTTATAGTGATAGTGAAGCTGATGAATTTACAAAAAGAATTGACGAGAGTGAATCATTGCTAGATAAAAAGTCAAAAGAAGTACCTAAGAAAACAACTACTAAAACTACACCTAGAGAACAAGTACCTCAGTTTGATTATAAGTCAGCACTATTAGAAAAATTAAAAGAATTAAACATTAATGTTAATGAATACGCCAGACAACATAAATTAAGTGCTAAGACAACACAACTTGAAGCTAAGAATTTATTAGAAACTTTAGAAAACGAGGTGTTGGACTAATGCAAAATGTAAAAGTAGATAGAGATAAATATATAGGTGGTAGTGATATTCCAATTATTATGGGTATAAGTTCATTTAAAAAGAGATGGGAATTATTACAAGAAAAAGCAGGTTTAGTTGAAGATACATTTGAGGGAAATATCTATACTGAATATGGAAATATATTAGAACCTAAAATAAGAGATTTTATAAATCAAGATTTAAAAGATAAATTTGTTGAGGGAAAAGATATTATTGGAGATATTAGATGTCATACTGATGGAATCAATAAGACAACTATACTAGAAATTAAAACTACTTCTCAAATATATAGCACTCTAGAAGAATATAAAGTCTATTTAGTACAACTATTATTTTATATGAAATATACAAAAAGAAAAAAAGGAAAGTTAGCAGTTTATGAAAGACCTGAAAACTTTAATAAAGATTTTGATGAATCAAGATTAACTATTTATGACATTGATATTAAAGACTATAAACCCTTATTAGATGAAATAGATTTAGCTGTAGATGATTTTAGAAATGATTTAAGAAGATTAAAGGAAAATCCATTTATAACTGAAACTGATTTAGAACCTAAAGAATTAATAGAAAAAGCTATAAGAATAGAAGAATTAGAAAAAGAATTAAAAATTTATGAAGAAAAAGTAAAAGAACGAGATAATTTAAAATTAGAACTTAAAGTTGATTTAGATAGAATTGGTAAAAAACAGTTAAAAACATCAACTTATAATTTTACCAGAGTAGCTGATGGAAAAGATACTATTATTGAAAATTTTGATGAAGAAAAATTCAAGAAAGAAAATGATGAATTATACAAAAAATATTCTTATGAAGAAACTTCAATAATATTTGATTTAGAAAAATTCAAGAAAGAAAATGATGAAATATCAAAACAATATATAACTACATCGGTAAAAAAAGGAAAATCCGGATATTTAAAAATGACAAGTATAGCGGGTGAATCTAATGAGTGAAGAAATTAGTAATTATATTGATTGTTTAAAAGGTAGTTTTAGAAATTATGCTGTGAATCAAAAAAATTACTTTCACTGGATAAAGCAAATTGAAAATTATATAGAAAGTTTAGAAAATCAAATTGAAGAATTAAATGATGATAAAAAACATTTAGAAGAAGAATTAAAAAATATAAAACAAGATTTAGAAGATAATTATAGACCTATTCCTATTGCTGAACAAGTAGGAATAAGTGATAGAGATTTTATGTAGGAGGAAATATGAAAAATAAAATAACTGAAAAAGAAATAAAAATGGTATTAGATGGAGCAAGAACTAAAATTATAGCTAGTAATACAGGAATGGCTGTAGAGGGAAATATATTAGAAGTTGTAAAAATAACAGGAATCTTAATTCATCAACTAAAAAAGAGTGGTGTAAGTGAAAAATTATTAAAAGATACTTTTAATAGTGCTCTTGGAACTAAAGATTTAAGTGAGGAGAAAGCTAAAAAAAATAGTAATGATAAAAAAGAATTAAGAGAATTTTTAAAAGGATTAAATGAAGCCTTAGCAAAAGACTTGAAAGATTTAGAAGAAATGTTAGGAGATGAAGAAAATGAATAATGTAAGTATTATTGGAAGAATAACTAAAGATATAGAATTGAGAGCTACAACAAGCGGATTACCAGCTGTAAGTATGTTTATAGCTATAAATAATGGAAAAGACAAAGACGGAAATGAAAGACCAGCCGATTTTCCAAAGATATATGTTTACGATAAACAGGCTGAAAATGTAAACGAATATTGTCATAAAGGTAGCCTAGTAGGAATTACAGGAAGAATTAAAACTAGAACTTGGGATAAAGAAGATGGAACTAAAGGATATGAAACTTATATTTTAGCAAGTAGAGTACAATTTTTAGATACTAAAGCTAGTGAGGGAGCTGGAATACCTGAACCTGATTATGTACCATCAAAAGAAGAAAAAGAAGAAAATGATCCATTTGCCGATTTTGGAGAATCAGTAGAAATTAGTGACGATGATTTACCTTTCTAGGTGATATATGAAGCTTGTAGGTAATTATTCTCGTAGTGGAAAAAATGAAAATTTTGAAACTGAAATTACACTTACTATACGAGAAAACTATAAACATTTAATTCAAGACCTAGATAAGAACGAATTATATTCAATAGTAATATCTAAAGCTAAAGATAAAAGAACTGAACAGCAAAATAAATATATGTGGGCTCTAATAGGTGAGATAGATAAAGCTCGTAATGGTGATAGATCAAATGAGGATTATGATATTTACCTTGAGGCTTTGGTAAGAGCTGGAGCTAAATATACTCATCTATTAGTTGAGCCACAGGCTGAAACAATGTTAAGAGAAAGCTTTAGAGCAATACAGCTAGTTAGAAAAATACAAGTTAAGGATAAAGTCTTTAATGATTATAAATGTTTTTATGGAAGTTCAAAAATGGATAAAAAAGAAATGCACGACTTAATAGAAACAATATTAGATATGGCTAGTGAATGTGGATTAGATATTATCTATTGGAAAGATGTATTAGATTTTGAGGATTAGAAATGGGAAAGATAAGTCAAAAAGATATTGTGTTAAATCATTTAAAAAAATATGGAAGTATATCTACTATGGAATGTTATGAAATATATAGAATAACTGATTTACAACACGCAATATATCTTTTAAGAAAAGAAAATTACAATATTACTGATGAATGGATTAGTAGCAAAAATAAATTAGGTTGGGCTAATAAATATAAAAAATATACTTTAGTTGAAAGTTGAGGTTAATAATATGAACGAAGAAAAAGAATTGATAAATACACTTAAAAAAAATATAGAAATTGTTAATCACTATGGAGCAAAAAAACAAATGCCTATATGGATTGAAGAAATGAGTGAACTTATAAAAGTAATTTGTAAGTGGGCTAGAAAATATGACGAATTAGAGGGTGATATAACACCTCAATTAAAAGCTGATTTTTATGAAGAAATAACTGATGTTTCAATTTGTTTAGATCAATTAAAATATATTTTAAATTTTAAAGAAGATGATTTAATGAATGAATACAAGTTTAAGGTTGAAAGACAGCTAAAAAGAATAGCTGGTGAAAATAATGAGTGAAGAAGAAATTATTAAATTAAGAACAAGATTACAATTAGCGGAAGATAGTAATAAAATTCTAGTTCAAAAATTAAAAAATAAGGAAAAAGATTTAAAAATGATAAATAATCTTTATCTAAATGAAAAGAAAAAAGTGAATACCATTTATACAGCTTTAACTACACGAAATGTAGATGAGAATAATTATAAAAAAGCTATTGAATGGATAATAAAAATTATTGAGGAGGGATAAGATATGAGAACAATGATTTTAATTATTAATTTAGTATGTCTTGCTTTTATGATTTTTAATATGATAAATATTGTAAAAACCGATAAAGAAATGGATAAAATGTTTAAGAAATTAGATGAGGACTTTATTAAAAAGATGAAAGCTTTAACTTTACATTTAACACCTGATGAAGCTTTAGAACTAATACACGAAGTTGTAAATATTCCTGACAAGTTCTACTTAGGAGTAAATAGTAATGATTTATTAGAAGTCACACTATTTGAATGTGATGATAATATGCCTAATAAAATGGGACGCTCAATAGAAACATTTTATTTAGAAAGTTATAGATCTAATGAATTAATTAGCTTTGGTATAGAATTATTAAATTATATAAACGAAAAGGCTTTTAAAAATGAATAATGATGTTTGGAATGAATGTATATTTGACTTTAGAAATATTCCTGTAAAATGTGATAATTGTGGAAGTGATAAAGTTAGATATACTTCTAACAAAGAAGTTTACGGAATAGTTTATGGTAATGGTGGCTGTTATTTATGTGATGATTGTAAAGCTTATGTGGGTGTGCACGATATTAAGAACAAAAAGCCACTTGGAAGATTAGCTAATAAAGAGTTGAGAGAATTAAAAATGGCTTGTCACAGGAAGTTTGATCCATTATGGAAAAATACCAATTTTAAAAGGACTGATTGCTACGGATATTTAGCAAATAAGTTAGGATTACATTTAAGAGAAACACACTTTGGTTGGTTTGATAAAGAGTATTTAGAAAGAGCATTATTCGTACTAGAAAATACAACTTATAAAGATATTAGTGTGTATATAAGGTCAAGACAATGTTAGATGAAACAATAGATCTATTAACAAGACAAATGTTAGAAGATGTTTTTAATGACAAGAAAAATAAACAAAAACAAATGATAACTATGAGCAAGGCTGATTTATACAAGTTTTGTATTAAATTAGTTAAACTCATACAACGAATTGAGAATATGGAGGAAAAAGATGAATTATAAAAAAGAAGATTATATAAATGCTATTGACGATTTATTAAATGAGTATGACGCTTATTATTTTATAAATAAATATAGTGAATTAGAAGAAAATACTCACGGAACTCAATTAAGTATGTTATTTGAGTTATTAAAAGATGACGAACTATCTATGAGAGCGTTAAATTGGATAAAAAATGCTTATGATTGTTATTATAAAGAAGAAATAAAAAAAGAAGAGGATAACGCATTTAATTATTTAAAAAAAGTTATAGAGAAAAGGCTTGGTGATAAATAATGATAAAAAAAGAAATATATCCTAAAACAAAAAGAGTTAGCTGTGCAGGTGATAAAGTATATATTACTGAAAAATTAGATGGAAGTAATTTAGTATTTTTTAAAAAAGATGATGAATTATATATAGCTCAAAGAAAAAACATTTTTAAAATAACTGAATTAGAAGATGTTAAAGATATTTTATATAAAGGCTTGTATCAATGGCTAATTGATAATAAAGATGTTTTAATTGATGAATTACATAATAATAGTGCTATTTGTGGTGAATGGTTAGGTATGGGTTGCCTTAAATACACGATAGATGAATTTGATAAAAAATGGTATATGTTTGCTAAAGCAAATATAGATGATGAATTTAATTTATATAATTTGAATTATGAACATAGTTTGTTTATTTATCCATTTATAAGTCAAAAAATACCAACTTTTATAGGTATTGTACCTGAGGTAATTGAATTAAATGTTATTCCTACTAAAGAACACTTAGATAGTATTTATGAAAAATATTTAAGTAAAGTAAATAGAAATGTTGAGGGGTTTGTAATTAATTATAAGAATATGATTACAAAGTATGTAAGAATGAAAAATGGTAAATTACAAGAACATTTTGATAGAGGGGAATAATTATGTTTAGATGTTTATTTAATAAAAAAGATGAAGTTATTGATATAAAAGCACTAGAAAAAATAAATGTATGTAAAGTTTGTGGAAAACAATTTGATTTAATAAAAGAAAATAAATATATTGTTCAAGAAAATAAAGGAATCAATGGTATAGCTACAGGTACTAAGAAATTTGAATGTTTCGATTGTCCTCATTGTGGTTGCCAAAATATCCTAAATGTAAGGGAGGGGTAGTATGGAATCTAAATTTACATTTAATAGTACAACAAGATATATTTATCATTGTAATACCTGTCAGCATAACTTAATTTGTTATTCCGACGAAAGATTAGAAAAGGAACAAAGACCTACACCATTTACAGCAACCTGTCCTTATTGTAAAGGAACAATGTATGATAGTGGAATTTATCAAATAGAAGAAAAAATAAAAATAACTGAGTTTGATAAAAACAGTGATGGTAATACAGCTATATTTTTACTTTTGGATAAAGATATAAAACTTTATAAAGATATGGCTTGTGGTTGCTTGCATATAAGAAAAAATAATAAGTTGATTCCAACTTATGACATTTTATTAAAAGGTGATTCTAATGAAAATATATAGAATAAAAATCGATGATTTTATTTATGTAAAAGCTATTGTATTTGAAACAAGTCCGTTTTCGGTAGGAATGATACCTACTATTGATATAGCCGAAGCTGGTTGGTATGAAGAAGATAAAGCTAAAAAATATTGTAAAGAATTAAACAAAAATATGTTGTATAAAGCAAACAATATAAAATTTTCGCTGGAGGAGGTAGTAAGGTGTTAAAGAAATTAAAAGATATATTAAACAGTTATACTGATAATGAGTTAGAAGAATTAGATCTTTGGATAGATTCAAGAACTAAAGTTGATAGTATATGGGTGGAAGATTATAATATAAATCTTATAACTGATGAAGCTAAAGTCGAAATAAATAATAGCCTTGATAAAGAATCAAATGTGGAGGTGAATAAGTGTGAATAATAACTTAAATAGCCTGAATAACTACTTATTTGAACAATTAGAAAGACTTAATGATGATGAAGAATTAGAAAAAGACGGAGCTTTGGAAAAAGAACTGAAAAGAGCAAAAGCTATTACTGGTATTAGTACCGCAATAGTTAATAATGCAAAATTAGTATTAGATGTAAAAAAATATGCTGATGAACTAGGAATAACTAATGAAAATGAAGTTTTAAAGTTGAAAGAAAAAAACGATGAATAAATATACTAAAGAGCAAAAAGAATTTTTAATAAACAACAATTATATGAAAACAGCTAAAGAATTGGCTGAAATGTTTAATAAAAAATTTAAAATGAACCTAACTCCACAAAATATAAAAACTTTTAGAGGTAATCATAAATTAAATAGTGGTTTAACTGGAAGATTTGAAAAAGGAAATGTTCCATTTAATAAAGGGACAAAAGGATTAATGAAAGCAAATAAAACTTCATTTAAAAAAGGTAATATACCATCAAACCATAAAAAAGTAGGTTATGAAAGAATTAATGTTGATGGTTATATAGAAATTAAAGTTAAAGAACCTAATATATTTAAGTTAAAACACAGGGTTATATATGAGCAATATTATGGAAAAATTCCAAAAGGACATAAAATTATTTTTGCTGATGGAAATAAATTGAATGTAGATCCGAATAATTTAATTTTAGTGACTAACTCCGAAGAATTAATTATGAATAAAAATAAACTAAGATATGATGAAGCTGAATTGACAAAAACAGGTTCATTAATTGCTAAAGTAATAGATAAAACTCATAAGGTAAAAAAAGATGGAAGATTATGAACAATTATATTATGACTCACTATATACAATAAAAAAATTAAAACAACAAAATGAAACTTTAGAGAACGATTTACAATTAGTTAATAAAAATAAAATAAAAAATGTAAGAGTAAAAAATATTATTTTAGAGCAAATGAAAAAATATAAAGAGGAGGAAGTTTTGAAAGCTGTTGAAGATGTAGTAAATATACTTGTGAAAGTAAAAGATGGAATATTAAAATTTTATATAGAAAATGGATATATTTATTGTGAAAACACAAAAAGTCAAGAAAGAGTAGTAGTAGGTACTATTGGTAAAAAAGGAGGGAGCATAAATGAAAATAACTAAACCTAAAGAAAATCAATTATTATTTGAAGATGAAAATTTAAAGAAGTTTAATCTAAAAGTTCAAAATGAAACAGGATTAAATAAATCAAAATATAATAAATCGTATGATGGAGTTATATTAGCTTATAGACAACCTGATATGGACGCAAGTAAGCAAATGTTTTTTGGAAATACAATGACAATATGTACTTTAATAAGTAGTTGTTTAGAAAATTTATTAAATTATGGTATTTTAAACGAAGAAATGCTAGATGATATGGTTAATGCTGTAAAACAAGAACATAAAAGAAAAAGGAGGGGTGAATAATGGAAGAAGAAACTAAGAATGAAATAGTAAAAAAAGTATTGGAAGAATTAAAGAATAAAAAGTTATTAAAGAATCCTAAATCATCTTATAAAAGTACCGAAAAAATATTATATAGTTTAAATGTATTACCTGAGGCTATTAAATTAATAGATGAAGAAGTAAAGAAACTAGAAGAAGAAGCAAAAGGTATAGCAATACCAACAGCTAAATCTAATTCACTTATACTTAATGAAAGAAATAATACTTATGTTTATGGAGATGAAACGCTTGAAACAAGAATAAGTGAATTAAAACAAATATCAGTTAAGGCTAAATCACAAATAAGACTTGTTAAAAGTGCTTTAAAAAAGATAGAAAATGACAAGTATTATGATATTATTCCAATGTATTATTTTGAAGAAAAAACAATAGAGGAAATAGCTGAGGAATGTGAGTGGGCTGTTGGTACAGTTAGTAAACATAAAAAAAGATTGATGAATGACTTAAAAGTTTATGTTTTTCCTGACACATTTATAGAAGAATTATAAAAAAATGAAAAAAGCGTGAAAATGGCGTGTATGGACTAATGAAAATATAATGATATAATATAGTAAAATGAAATAATTATGATAGATGAATGAATCACTAATCATAATTATTTTTATTTTGATTAAATATGGGTGATATTTTAATGGAAAAATACATTGAGAGTAATTGATTTGAGATATAAAGTTCGATTCTTTATTCACCCGTCCTTTTTATTCTTTTTATTCGTTGATGTTATCAACAAAAAAGAGTGGAACTAGAAATAGTTCCTTTTATTATGTTTAAAAAGTGGGTGATAAGATATGTTAAATACAATAGTTGCAATAGTATTGGTAGTGTTAGAAATGTTATTTTTAGCGGTGGTTCTTATCCTCAATAATATAGATGAGTTCATAGAATGGCTTGAAAAAAGATTAGAAAAGAAGAATAAGAGGTAATTCTATGAAAGAAAAGAATTATTTGGGGTTGTGTATGAGATATAGTGAATCCTGTAAGCTATGTCCTAGAAATAAAAAGTGTGAGGAAGAATTAGCACTAGAGAAAAGAGGTGTTAGATATGAAAGTAAAAATACTTGGAACGGAATACGAAGTAATAAAAGACGCAGAAGAAAAAGATTATCCACAATTAAAAAAGTGTGATGGTTTTACCGATTTTAGTATTAAAAGAATTGTAGTAGCCAACTTTGACAAAGATGAAAGTAGTGTAGATGATATAGACTGGTATAAAAAGAAAGTCCTTAGACACGAATTAGTACACGCATTTATTCACGAGAGTGGACTAGCCGAGAATTGTGACTGGGCTAGAAATGAGGAACTTACTGATTGGATAGCTATACAATTTGAAAAGATATTAGGCGTGTTTATAGAATTACAATGTATTGATTCTATAGGTGTAGATGTAAATATATTTGATAGACAATCTAACAATCCAATAAATGATCCTATTAATTCTCCTAAAGTAAAAGTGACTAAAGCCAGTATTAAAGATAATACTGAGATAATAAATGAAATAGGTAAAGCAATAAATAAAATACCTATAGAAATAAATCTAAATAATTTAGCTAAAGGTGGAATAATTGGAGGTGATGGGTAATGACCTCGTTAAGTAATAATCAAAAGCTGTTTTGCCAAGAATATTTAAAATTAGGTATGAATGGAACACAGGCTTATCTAAATGTATATAAGACCTGTAAGAAAGAAGAAACAGCTAGAACTAATGCTAGTAGATTGCTAACAAATGCTAACATAAAAAACTATATTAGTGAACTACAAGACAAAGTAGAAGAAAAAGCTATAGTTAAGATAGAAGATATAGTTAATGAATTATTTACAATAGCTTTTACTGATAGAACTAAGATAAGTAAAAATGTTAGAAATAAGATATTAGAACGAAAAGAAGATGGTACTGAGGTAGAATATTATGAAGATAATGTTATTTTTGCTGAAACTGATGAATTAGATGATAAAACAAAAAAGATAATATCAGGATATAAGAAAACTCAGTCCGGTTTTGCTGTTGAAACATACGACAAAATGAAAGCTCTTGAATTATTAGGTAAGTATTTAGGAATGTTCAAAGATGAAGCTCCTACAATAAATAATAATATAGTTAATCCATACGCCAATTTAAGTGAGGAAGAATTACGAAAATTGGTTGGTGATTAAAAGTGGTAATACCTGAATATGTAAGAGAACAAGCAAGATACGAATTAGCTAGGCGTAGCTTTTGGGAATATTGTAAAATAAAAGCTCCTGACTTTTATATGGAGGGTAGAAAGTATTTAAAAGAGTTTTGTAATGAATTGCAAGACTTTTTATTATCCCCTAAAAAGGTATTAGTGGTTAATATGCCACCTAGACACGGAAAGAGTAGAACTCTTACATTATTTGTTCAATGGTGTTTAGGTAGAGATATACACTATAAGATAATGACCGGTAGTTATAATGAAATACTATCCGGAACTTTTGCTAAAGCTGTAAGGGACGCTATACAAGAAGAGGACGGAATATTTAATAAAATATTTCCTAATGTAAAAGTCAAGTATGGTGAAGCTTCGATGAAAAAATGGGCTTTAGAGGGAAATGAAGAAGCAAACTATTTAGCAACATCTCCAAAAGGTACAGCTACAGGATTTGGCTGTAATTTAATGATAATAGATGACTTAATCAAAACTGATAAAGAAGCATACAATGAATTATTATTAGAAGAACACCAAAATTGGTTTACTAATACAATGTTATCAAGAACTGAAACAGGCTTTAAAATTATAATAGTTATGACTAGATGGTCTACCAATGATTTAGCTGGTTTTGTTTTAGATAAATATGATGGAAATGTTATTCATATCAATTATAAAGCAATTCAAGATGATGGTTCTATGCTTTGTGAAGAAGTATTAAATAGAGAAGATTTTGAATTTAAAACTCAAGAGATGAATAAAGATATAGTTGAAGCCAATTATAATCAAGTATGTATTGATGAAAAAGGTAAACTATACAAGAATCTTAAAACATATCAAGTTAGTCCCGGATTTGGTACTATTTACGCTTATGTAGATACAGCTGATACCGGTGATGATTATTTGTGTGGTGTAGTATATGGATTATTAGATAAAGAACCATATATATTAGATGTTTTATTTACTGATGATGGAATGGAAATAACCGAGGAGGAGTGTGCTGATATGTTATATAGAAACAATGTAAATCTAGCATATATAGAATCTAATAATGGTGGTCGAGGTTTTGCTAGAAATGTAAAAAGAATATTAAAAGAAAAATATAGATCCAATAAATGTGTTATTAAACCATTTACTCAAACAGCAAATAAACAAGCTAGAATATTATCTAGTTCTCACTGGGTTATGGAACATATCTATTTTCCATTTAATTGGGCTAATAGATGGAAAGAATTTTATAAACATATTACTAGATACCAAAAGAAAGGTAAAAATGCTCACGATGATGGAGCTGATGTATTAGCTGGTATTTATGATAAGACAGTTGGTGAAAGAGGTTCATCGTTTGGAAATACGAAAGTAGCGTAAAAAGGAAGAGAGGTAATAATTATGTTGCAATATAATAAAGAATATATAACTAAAGCTGAAAATATAGCTACAATATTAGAATCAGCTAAGCCTGAATGGAATAAAAGAAAAAAGTTATATAGAATGAAAGTAAGAAAAAATAGTCCATCAGGTTTGGTAGCTGAAAATGATAAAGAAACTAAAGTGGCGTTTGAATTTGCTATATCAAATATGATAAATGGATATGCCGGAGGTAAAGCTCCTATATATCAAGTAGAAGAAATGCCAACGAAAGAAAAACAAGCTATTCTATCAAAATTATTTAATAAATTATTCAATGCCAAAGACAATGATAGAAAAGAATATCAAACATTTATTGATTATATAAGGAATTACAATGATGATTCCTTTTTTTATTATAATTTAATACAAAGTTATAATGATTTGTCGGCTGGTTATGGTATTTGGTATGAAAATGAAGATAATGAAATAGTATATGCAAATGTTGACGCAAGACAAACAATAGCTATTTATGATTATTCTACACCTGTTAAAAAGATAGGCTTATTAAGAACTTGGGAAGAAACTGATGAAAAAGGTGAAAAGTTTGATATGGTTGTAGTCACTACCGAAGATTGTAAATACTATTTTAAAAATAGTAAATTAAAAGGTGATGACTTTAGAGAAGATGAAGAAGCAAGAGAAACGATCAACTGGGGTTGTGTTCCTTGTATAGCAATAGAAAATCCTGATGGATTAGCTTGTTTTGAATTAGCAAAACCTAGTATTGCTAAATATGAAAGAGTTATGAAGAACTCAGGTAATACTTTCCAATACAATGATGACGCAAAACTAATGGTGACTGGTTATGAACCTAGAGAAGATACTTTAATTGAAAAAAGAGATGATAACGGAGAAATAGAACACGATGAAGAGGGTAATATTATATGGATACCTAATGAAAAGAGAAAAAAGGAAGATGAAGTAGTATTACAAGCTCCTGTATTCTATGCCGGTGAGGGTGGAAGTATTGAATGGGTAGAAAAAAATATCAATGATGGTGCTTTAGAAAACTATAAGAAAACACTTATAGATTTAATATTTATGGTTAGTTGTTGTCCTAATGTTAATGATTTAGGGTTTACTAATGCCGATAATAGCTCAGCACTAGAAAAGAAATTCTTTCCACTAGAACAATCTATCACTTACTTAGATAAATCAGTTAGAAAAGAATTACTAGCTATGTGGGAAGCCTTTACTACTAGAATTAATCTAAAGAAAGGTACAAAATATGACTTTAGAAATTTAAAAATAAAGCTTCAAAGAAATATGCCTACTGATAAGAAAGCCGAAACTGATAGAGCTTTATCATTAAGAGGATTAGTATGTGATGAAACTGTCATCAACTTATTACCTGATGAGTTAGACGCTTCAAGTGAAATAGAAAAAATGAAAACACAAAGTGAAGAAAATCTTGAAGCAAATATGAAAAAGATTGAATCTTTCGGTAAAGATGGAGCTGACGCTCAAGCAGAAGAAAACAATAATCAAGACGCAAAAGAAACAAAAAATGCGTCTAATACTAATCAAGACGCAAGTGTGCAAAATAGCCAAGAAAAGTAGGTGATATATAATGGATAATAAAACTATCCTGAATAACCGATGGAATTACACTGATTTAAAATTAAAAGATTATCTTAGAATTTATAAAAAAACTAACTTAAAAACTCAAGATAATATACAAGATATATTTAATGGTATTGATTTTAATTATATGGATCTAAATAAGCCTATTTCTAGTAACCAAAGGAAAAAATTATCTAGGGTTGTTGATGAATGGAAACAACTTGAATTATTAAAAGGATATTTTGAATATAAAGTTATAGAAATTCTAAATAAGAGATATATTACTAATCAAGAAATGTTAAGTATATTATTGTGGGGTGCTTTTGTAAAAGAAAGAAGTCAGTTAGACGAATATGAGGAAGTCTTATTTACTGAAATAGGACAAGATTTATATAAACAAGGTATTGATGAAATAAAACCTACTAAAAAGAAAAAATGGAGTTTAACTTGGGAATATATATGGTCTATGTTATGTTTACCTAATGTAAAAGGTAGTAGCTGGATAACATATATTGAAGCTTTAGCACTAACTAACGCTCAAGACATAGAAAGACAAACTATTATCCAATTACAGCAAAATAAAAAGCCTAATATAGAAGATGATGTGTTTAAAAACATCTTAAAAAAGCAACAAAATAGATATATTTCTATAAATGATGATAAAATAAGCGGTGCTTTAGATAGTCAAGTTGTGGAAATAGCCAATAAATCATTATTAAAAGCTGGTGAAGATGTAGGACAAAAGAAATTAAGAGCTAGATTTATTGCTGAAATTGATGATAGAACAACTAAGATGTGTGATGGTATGAATGGTATGTTATTCTATGTTAATGATTGGAATAGATTTTATAGATATAGTGATGATGATAAAAGAGATGTTCTTTATACAATTAAAGGACTAGAAGTTGGGGCTAATTTGCCACCGATTAATAATCATTTTCATTATTGTAGAAGTACAATTACTTATCTTACTGAAATGAAGTATAATGAGCTTATAGCCGAGTATAATCAGTTAAAAAGGATAATACCTAGTGAAGTACCTGAAAGCCTTGAAGAATACGCTAAATTAAGGTATAATAATAGCAATTATTATGAAGAAATAAAACTCAAAGAGGAAATAGGAAAACATTATAAAAAAGACCTAGAAATAGGTGAAAAAAAGAAAACTTTATCATTTAATAGTTATTATGAAAAAGTAAATGATACAAGAGAGTATTTAAGAAATGTTCAAGCCAAAGACTTTGGAACTATTGGTGAAATAAAACTACATACCATTGATAGAATGATAGATAGAAATATCGCTAAGGAAGATATAAAAAATATATTAGAAGATCCAACTAATCACTGGTATAGTCCTATAAATAATAGTGAGGTTTTCTTCAAAGATAAAAAAATGGTTGCTATTGATATAGAAGAATTAAGTGTCAAGACAGCATATAAGGGAAGAGGTAAGAAAAATGAATAATCCTAGAAAGATTTTATCTATAAAAGATATAGAATTATTAGAATCAAAAAATATTGATATTCCTGATAAAGAATTGAATGATAGTGAATGGGATAATTTAATAGTTCAAATAGCAATCAATTTGAAACAGGAAGAAGCCGAAAGGTTAATAGATATACTAGATGACAGCACTAAATAAGGTGCTGTTTTTCTATACTACTTTTATAGGTAGTATATCAATAGTAAAGAAATACTTTATTGTTGATATAGTGCTTATAAAATAGCACTAAATAATGATTATTAAGAGGAATGATAGCTACATTCCTTTTTTTAATGCCTTTCTATTGTGGCTCAACAATGGAGTTTTGTGTAAATGTAATGAGCTGGGGACTTAAAAAAGTAAATGGCTTGGGACAAAGGAGGAATAAGAATGGACACAAATAATTCAAATGGTGTTGTTGATAACAATGTTCAACAAAACCAAAATGCAGGTGCTAATGTACCTAAAACTTTTGACGAAATGTTGAAAGAATCTAATTATCAAAGTGAATTTGATAGGAAAGTTCAAAAATCTTTAGAAACAGCTAAGGCTAAATGGGAAGCTGAACAAGAAGCTAAACAAAGTGAAGCCGAAAAATTAGCAAAGATGAAAGATGATGAGCGTAGAAATTATGAGCTAGAACAAGCTCGAAAAAAACAGGAAGAAGCTGAATTAAAATTAAGTGCTTATGAATTAAAAGAAGAAGCAATTAAGATGGCTAATATTCCTGAAACTCAGGTAGATGTTTCTTTATTGAATCTTATAGACTTTAGAAGCATTAAGGCTGAACAAGTAGAGCCTACTATTAAAAACATAAAGAAAGTATTTGATAGTGCTGTTGAAAATGAAGTGAATAAGAGATTAAAAGAAACTACTCCTAAGACAGTAAACGCTAATATTTCTTCAAATAGTGAAAGAGTATCAAGATTTAGCGTTTAGTTATTGCCAAAAAAGGAAGAGGAGAGTGATTTAATATGGCAAAACAAAATTCATTAAATATTCAAGACTATTTAAACGATGATGTTATGGATAGTCTAGCTGAAACACTTGACGGAGTTATTGAAAATATCCAATCAGGTTGTGTCAGTGAAGCTTTAAAAGCTAAAAATGGTAGTGGAGATCCTACTACAGGAAGTGTAGAGTATAAGAGATTTGCAAATGCAGTAATCCAAGAAAAAGGAACAGCAAGAGCAAACGGAAAGGGTAATAAAGTAAAAGCTAAACCAGTCACTGTAAATATTGATGATGATAAAGAAATCATTGAAGAATTACAAGAAAAAGACCTTAAATTATATGGTGTTGATGGTATGGCTAAAAAGAGAAGTAAAAACGCTCAAGATGTCATCAAGACTTACTATGATAGAAAGTTCTTTAGAATTGGTCGTGACGCTGGTATCCAAGTTGAAAGAGTTAGTGGAGATACAACTAAGAAAATCGTTGATAGATTAATTAGTACAGCTAAAGTGACTAAAAATGATTTTGTTGATGGTGTAGATGAAGAGTTAATAGCTTTAGTAGTAAATACTAAATATAAAGGTGAATTAAAAGATTATTTAGATAGCCTACCTAACGGAACAACTCCATCAAATGGAGCTATTGGTATGTATCAATCAGTTATCACTTATGAATCTAATCGTATGCCAAGTGATGTTCCAGCTATGGTTATGTTAAAAGAAGCTATAGCATTGCCAAACTATACAAGTGAGTATGGGGCTGAAAAAGTACCATTCGATGACGCTATAGCACTTGAATTATTCGCATACTCAGGTGGAGAAGCTTTAGTACCTGAAATTATCTTATACGATTGTGATTATACTTATACAGAAGCTAAAATTACACAATTTGCTAGTGGTACAACTTATTACACTTATAATAAAGGTGAATATACAGCTGTTCCATCAAGTGCTACATTCGATAGTGAAGAAACATATTACACTAGAGCGTAGTTAAATAAAAAAATAAAGAGAAGAAAGGAATTAAATTATGAGAAAGTTTTTATGTAAAGAATCAGGAGCTGTTTTATTAGTTAATAGTAAGGAAGTTGCTAAGCAATTTGCAAGAAGTGACGCTTACGAAGAATTAAAAGAAGTAGAAGCTCCTAAAGAAAAAGCTATTAAGGATTATACTAAAAAAGAATTAGTAGCTTATCTTAAAACTCTTGATATTGAAGCTAGTGAAGATATGAAAAAAGATGATTTATTAGCTTTAATTCCTGAGGAATAAAATAATTAGAATTGGAGGGTAATAGAATGAAAGAAGAAGCTAAAAGTAAAATGCTAAAAAGGTTAAAAGATGACCTTAGCGTGAACTTTAAAACTGGGGACGATAGTATATTGTCGGATTTTATTGATGATTATATTTCTATTGCCTCCAACAATTCTAATCGTTCAAAAGACGATGAAAAATTATATCCGTATGTTTATAAGGCTGTTAAATCAGCATATCTTTTACGAGGAGATGAGGGTAGTTCTAGTTCTACTGAGGGAAGTTTATCTACATCTTATGAAGATATAGAAGAAAAACTAGCTCAAAAAGTTAGATCTATTAGGGTGATGAAATGAGGATAAAGAACTTATCCAAAATATACATTTACAAACCTGAAAAAAAACTGATAAAGGGTGATTATACTACTGATTGGTATTATAAAGGTGAAGAAATGTTAAATCCACAGCAAGACATAGACGAATTAAACCGCAATAGTGCTGGTGAAATAGACTATGAAATTGTTAAACTTCGTATTGATAGAAAAGTCGATATAGATAAAGGTGATGGAATATCTTTTAGTCCTTTAGAAGTAGATGATGATAAAAAGGTTAAAAATGATAAAAAACCTTATTATTTAGTTGAAAATAAGCCACAAATAGGTAAAACAACACTTTATACTTTAATTACTAATAACGGAGAATAGTTATGATTGATATAAGTTGGAATAAAGATAATCTTAAAAGTTTTGAAAAGAAGATGGAAACTATAATTAAAAAGCTTCCGGAAACAGCTAAATTAGGTGTTGAAGATTCTTTAAAAAATACTCAAGAAAAAGCTTTGAAAAATAAGCGTGGAAATAAAGATGAGAAACTTATTCCTATTGAAATATTGGATTTTGACAAAGGTAAAGTTGTTGGTAGAGTTTATACTAACAAAGATTTATTTTCTCACGCACCATTTTTGGAATATGGTACAGGAACTAAAGCTGAATTACCACACATAGGACAAACTAAGACCTTTATTCAAAGTGGATATAGATATTGGTTCTTGCCTGTAGAAAAGGTAGATAAACAATTTAGTCCTGAAAGAATAATAGTAATAGATGGGAAACAATTCTATTTAATGTTTGCTACTAAACCATATCCATTTATGCGTCCGGCTTCTTTTTCCTCTCGTCAGGAAAATGCTGATTTAGTAAATGAGAGAATAGGAAAAATGTTGATGGAGGTATTAAAGTGAAAGAATTTAAAGTAAGTGAGTTTTACGATATGGTAATAACTATATTAGAAACTATTATGAAACAAGTAGTAGGAGAAAATCCTAATGGAGATAGTAAATTTCCTTGTATAGTAGTACAAGCTCCAATGAGATTAGACGAAGTAAACGGAGAGGAACTACCAATATTATCAAGATTCTCAATTACTTGTGAGGCTTGGACTAAAAAGAAAGCCACCAGTATTGAACTTGCTGATGAAATAGATAGTAAATTAAGAGGATATAATTTTACGAGAACAGGAACACCTATAAACCTTTATGACGAGAACACTAAATGTCATCGTTACGGGGGAAATTATGAGGTGTTTTATAATGCTCTCACAAATAGTTTAGAAAAAGTAAAATAGGTAAAGGAGGAATATATATGACACCTAAAACAGGTACTTTAACTAAAATTTATATAAGTGAAAAGGAATATCCAAGTGAATCCGATTTAACTTTAATTATGTATACTGAGGAAATTCCAGCAATAGAAGATCCAGCAGAAGCTGTGACATATCAAACTACTGATATGGACGGAGAAGAACAAAGTAAAGGTAATAAAAAAGCAACTACTCCAGCTATCCCAGTTCTTTATAAGAGTGAACAACACGATGAATTAAAGACTAAAGCTGATAGCAATAAAAGTTATTATTTCTTCATTCGTTATCCTGAATCTACTTGTGCTAGTGGAGAAAGTCCTTTAGTTAAATCTTTCTCAGCTCAAATGGATTTAACTGGTGATACTATTACAGCTGGAGATATTATTAAAGATACTTTAACTTTATATAGAAATTCTAGTGTAAAAGAAAGTCACGGATTACCAGTAGCTCCAACTCAATCAGGTAGCTAATAGGTGATAAATAATGGCTAAATTTAAAAATAAGGAAACTGGTCGTGTTTGGGATATTACCAATGCGGAACATCTTAAACACTTCCGTTCTAATCCTAGATTTGAAGAAATAAAAGAAAAAACAAGTAGTAAGGAAACTAAAAAGGTAGAAAAAGCTACTAATAAAAAATAAAAATAAAGGAAAGAGGTTTTATTATGATTTTAAAAGTAAAAGATAAAGAATATTCATTTACAGCAACTATGAAAAAAATAGTTTCTATGAATAAAAAATTAAAGGTTAAAAATTTAAGGGACGCTTTTTTTAAGGCTCTAAACGATGTAGATTTTGAGTTCTTAGCTGACGCTCTTTTAAGCTTTGCTGATGACGATACAAAGAAAGAATTAAATAACGATTCTAACAAAGTTTATGATATGATGGAAGCTTATGTTAATGAGAATGAAACTGATTATGAAGCTATATATAAATTACTAGCTGAGGAGATAAATGATAAAAGTTTTTTCGGCAAAAAGATGACGGAGGAAGAAATAAAGGCTCAAATGGACAATCCGCTAGCCAGCTTCGACATCAATCAAGTAATTACCAATACAGCGGAAAAAGTAATGGGAGAAGTAGTAGCGGAAGAGTTCAAAGGATACAAAGGCTAGATTATATAGATCTAATATATGATTTAGAACCTTTAGCTTATAGATTTGGAATGAAACCTCACGAGTTTTGGGATTCTATTTATAGAGAAGTAGCTTTGTTTGTAGAATCTCGTTCTCTCCAATATGAGCAAGAAATTAAATCACGAATCTTGTTAGCTGAAAATTTGGGTAATAAAATGATAGGCTCAGGTATGACAGCTAAAAATCCTAAAAATGTAAATCTTATTAAAGAAATTTATCCGGATTTATTTAAAGAGGAATTAGCAAGACAAAGTGTATTTGAAAGAAAAGCAAGTGAGGGAGAGGAATTAGTCAATTTAATGTTAGAATTGACGGAAGAGTTGAGGCAAGAAACGAAAGGAAAAGAATAATAAGGAATCACACAAAGGAATGGTGGTGATGACTTATTACAATAGAAGAATTAGAAATAATTATAAGGGCTAATATTACTGACGCTATGAGCGGTATTAAAAAAATAACTGATGAAGTTAAATCAGCTGTAGCTAAGAGTGTTGAGCCTATGAAAAATCTAACTACTCAAGCAAAAGATATGGCTAGTAAAAGTGCTTCTAGCGTATCACAAATGAAAGCTCAAATGAAGAGTTATAGTGGTTCTATTCAAGAAACAGCTAAGCAACAAGATTATTTAAGGACTAAAATTGAGGATTTAAAAGATTTATTAGCTAAAGCTGATATGGGTTTTGAAGTTGGAGATACAATGAAGATTGAAGCTGATATTGAAAGACTTGAAAATAGACTTAGAAAGTTGCAAAGTCAAGGTCAAAACACAGGTAAAGAAATTTCTAGTGCTTTTGATAAGATAAAAGCTAAGATCAAGTCAGCTGGGACACATCTAGCGGGGCTAGGTGGTAAGTTTAAGAATGTTTTATCAGGAAGCAAGAATCTAGGTAAAACATTTACATCTACCTTTAATAATGGAATAAAATCCATAAAAAGATTTGCTATGGGATTACTAAGCGTTAGAACAGCGGTTAGTATGGTTAGTAAAGCTATGCAATCATATTTAAGTTATGATACACAATTAAGCAATTCTATTCAAAATTGTTGGAATGTTCTAGGAAGTCTATTAGCACCAATATTAGAGTTTGTTATTAGTTTATTTTCAAAAGCTGTAAGCTATGTAAATGCTTTTGTTGAAGCTCTTACAGGAATAAATCTTGTTGCAAGAGCTAATAAAAAAGCCTTGGATAGTCAAGCTAAATCAACTAAAAAATTAAGTGATACTCAATCTAGTTTAGATGAGTTCCATACTGTCAGCACCGATACTGGATCAGGTAATGACAACAAGCCTATAACTGTAGAGCCTGTAGATATGGATAAACTTGATTTTCTTTTTGATTGGATTGATAAAGCTAAAAAATTATTAGCTACTTTATTTGATCCAATAAAAGAAGCTTGGGATAACAAAGGTAAAGCTTTTATAGATAGTTTAAAAAATGCTTTTGAGGGTATAAAAAGTCTAGGAATAGCTGTATTTAGTTCTATATTTGAAGTATGGACTAATGGTACAGGACAAAAAATAGTCGAAAATATCTTAGAAATGTGGACTAATGTATTCAATATTGTTGGAGCTTTATCTCAGGCTCTAGCTAATGCTTGGAATAACGCTGGAAATGGAACAGCAATAATTCAAGCTATAGCTGATATATTTATAGGCATACAAGATATTGTTAAGAGTATAGCTAATTCTTTATTGAATTGGGTTATGAGTGATAATTTCCAAAGTGCTTTAAATGTAGTATTAGGTATTTTAGCTGATTTATTTGGATATGCTCAAGAAATTATGGCTTGGGTAGTGACAATGTATGAAACTTATTTAGCTCCAGTAGTTGATAAAGTTTTAGATTGTATATCAAGAATAATTATAGCTATTGGCTCAGTGTGGGAGTTCTTGAAACCAATAATAGATACAATTATTGATGTAATTATGAATGTACTAGAACCTGTTATTGATGGTTTGTGTGGAATAATAGGTGGTATCATTGACGCACTAAGTGGCGTAATGGACTTTATTACAGGAGTATTTACTGGTGATTGGAGTAAAGCTTGGGAGGGTTTAAAAACTTTCTTAGGTGGAATAATAGACGCTGTAGCTTCTTTATTCAATGGTTTATTTAATACTATAGGAGCAATATTTAAAGGTGCTTGGGATATTATAGTGTCTATATGGTCAGTAGTAAGCACTTGGTTTAATAATGCTGTTATTAAGCCTTTAGCTAATCTATTTAATGGTATATGGAATACTATGAAGAATGGAGCTCAAAACGCTTGGAATGGTATTAAAAATATATTCTCATCAGTGGCAACATTCTTTAAAAACATATTTGGTAATGCTTGGAATGGTGTAAAAAATATATTCTCTAGTGGTGGAAGAATCTTTAGCGGTATTAAAGATGGTATATTCAATGCGTTTAGGTCAGTAGTTAATACTTTAATAGCTGGTATAAACAAAGTTGTTTCTATACCATTTAATGCAATAAATGGAGCTTTAAAGACTGTCAGGGATATATCATTCTTAGGAATAGAACCATTTAAAGGATTGATAAAACTTGTAAATGTTCCACAAATACCTAGCCTAGAAACCGGAGGCGTACTAGATAAAGAAACTATAGTAAGGGTTGCTGAATATTCTAATGCAAGATCCAATCCGGAAATTGTATCTCCAAGAGATATGATGAAAGAAACTATGAAAGAAGCTCTTGAAGAATCTAATATGAATAATACTTCTCAAAAGGTAGATGTAAATATTACTGGAAAATTAACCGCTGATGGTGATGATTTAGTATATGTTTATGATAAAAATAAGAAAGACAAAGGTTATGATGGTGGAAAAAATCCATCATTTGCTTATTAAGGAGGGATAACTAATGATAAAAAAAGGTAAAAATCCATTGTTTTTATTTAATGGTGAAGCTCTTCCTAGTAATCCTCAAGTAGGATATTTAGAAGAAAATGAGCAATTAGTAAAAGGTACTCGTAATACTAGAGGACAAACAATAGCTCAACCTATAAATAGGAGAATAAATAAGTTTAATAACATAGTCTTTCCTATTTTAACTTTAGAAGATTATAATTGGTTGAAAAAGAAAGTAGCTAATTTTGAAGTTCTTTTAACTTATTATGATAGTGATGAACTTGATGTTGTTATTCGTAGGTTTTACTTTGGAAATTTGAGTGGTGAACCTAGTAAATGGGAAAACTATCAGTCAGTACAAAAACCTATTGAATATAAAAATGTTAAAGTAAACATTATTGATATGGGGTATTAGATTATGGCAAGTAAAAATATGATTGAACAACTTAAAAAACCTAAGAGAAATCTTGGGTTTTTGAAAGTTAAATTTAATATAGTGGATCCGGAAACTAATCCGGACTTATCAAGTAATAGTGAAGAGATATTTAGTGACTTAGATAATATCAAAGAAACAACAATACCTCAATCTAAAAATTATGCTACACTTGAAAAAAACTTTTGGCTTCTTAATGATAGTCAGCCAATATATGGTAGTGAAGAACTTGAACAAACTTATGTGAGTTCTTATATGAGTGATAAAAATTGTTTGTTTAGTGATAAAGCTTGTATAACTCTTACATCAAGCGTTTACTTAACTACTTTAGGACTTACAATGGTTTTTGATAGTATTGATAAAAACTATGCAAAAAAACTAAAGGTAAAAGCATATAGAGATAGCACTATGATTATGGATAAAGATTATACTTTGAGTAGTTATAGTGATAGATTAATTTTTGCTGATAATGAAGAGTTAGTTAGATGGAATAAAATTGAAATATATTTTATAGAATCTAGTTTACCTTATAGGAGAATAAGAGTAAATCAATTACTATTTGGTATTATGGAAACATATACCGATGAGAACTTAATTAGTGCTGAAAGTAAAGAAAAAACAACAATGATAAACTCGGAGCTTCCTACTCATACATTTAAGTTTACTATTGATAATATGAATAAATTGTTTAATCCTGATAATCCACAAGGCTGGTATAGATATATATTACAGCAACAACCTATTTCTTATGAATGGGGCTATCAATTAGACGATGGAACTATTGAATGGATATTAGGTGGAAAAATGCTTCTTACTGGTTCGGTAGAGGTTGGAGAAAATCAAGTATCATTTAGTACGACTTCACTTATCAATTATCTTACTAAAGTATATAAAAAAGGAGTGTATAATTCTAGTGGTAGAAGTTTGTATGATTTGGCGGTAGATGTATTAGAAGATAGTAATATAGATAGTAGCCAATATAATTTATGGAGTGGCTTAAAGTCGATTAAGACTGACGCACCTTTACCTAAATTAGAAGCTAGACAATTACTTCAAATAATAGCAACTACTGGGAATTGTATTTTATTTACTAATAGAGAGAATGTTATAAATATTCAACCTTTTAACTATGTATTAAATCCTGATGGAATGAGTTATGATTTTATTACTAGCAATCCTGTAGTTAAAGTACAAAGTGAGCTACATAATACTATCATATATATAAATCATTATTCTAAGGAAGATAATGTAAGTGAATTGTTTAAAAATGAATCTTTAGAGATAACAGGAACAAAGACTATTGAAATAGAATATGACTTAGCAACTGACGTATCAGCTACTATAACAGGCGGAACTATTGTTAGTGCTAATTATTATGGTAGATATGCAATGTTAAAAATTACTAATACTGGTGAAGATACAATATCTTTAAAAGTATCAGGTAAGAAAATAAATAATAGTCAAACAATAGATTCAAAACAATTTAATGATGATGGTGAGAATATTGAATATAAAAACGATTTGATTACTCAAATGGTTGAAAGCTCAAAAGAAACTAAATTAAAAGACTTTATAGGAAACTGGTACAACAATAGAAATATTTACTCTTTTGAAAATAGAGGAGATATTGTAAAAGATACTAGAGAGATTATTCCTATAGAAACTGACTTTAGTAATAGTTTAATTGGTTATTTAGTAGAAAACAATATAAACTATGATGGAGCTTGGTCTGGTAATAGTGTAGTAGTAAAAGTAGGTGATAATTAATGGCGTGGATAGATCCTATATATGATAGAACACAAGCTGATGTTGATTTAATAAAATTAGATCCAACTAATAGCAATAATAAAGGTGCTTATAATTATACTGACTTAAATAGAATAGAAAGTAATTGTGAATATATAATGAATCTACTAAATAATAGTGATTTATTTTATTATCCAATCAATATAGAAGTAAAAACTGATTGGAATGTTAAAGACATACCTCACATTAAAGATATAAATAGAATAAGACAAAATATTCTAACTTTAAAAAATGGTATGAATCTAGGTGAAGAATATAAAGAAATAGAATTTAGTAAAACAATGGATTATATTAAAGCTAATATTCTTGAAAAAGATTTAACTTTAATAAAAGGTATTATTGATTCTTGTATGAGAGAATTAAGAAAGTGTAATACTTTCTATTGTGGAGCTAATGGTATTGGTTTGTATGCTAAGCCTGATAATCAAGAGCCTGTCGGCTTTGTAAAAATAAAACAATATGCAGGTTTGATATATTGTGGAGAGGAGTTTAGTTTATGAAACAATATAATAAAACGAATTGGAAAGATAGAATAGTTCAATTTCCTAATAGATATAAAGACCAAGATAACAATATTATAACTTTAACTCAAGATCCGGGTGAGGTTGCTCAAGATGGAACTCTTGTAGAAGCTGAGAAGATGAATAATATTGAAAATGGAATTGAAGAATCATTTAAAAATAGAGATTTTGGATATTCTACTACTTTACTCGTGGCTAACTGGACTAAAAACTCTAGTACAGGATACTACGAATATGATATAATAAATGAGGACATTACAGCTCAAACTATTGTTGATGGAATGTTGGATATTGAAAATCAAGCTAAACTAAATATTGCTTATACTTTATCTTATACAGGTGGATTTAAAGTAATAACTACTGAATTACCTAATGAAGATATAGATATAACTTTCAAATATTCATTGTTGAATAGTGATGATGAAATTTTAGTAGCAAGAGGAACAATAAATGTTAGTGCTATTGATACTAAAAATATAAATAAAATATATGGTATTAAAAGGTCATTAACTACATCGTCATCAGCTTGGGAGAGAATAAAAGACGCTGTGGGACTTGTAGCTAACGCTCAAGTAGGAACAACGCCTGTAAGAAATGATTTTGATGAAATTTATCCGTGGAGTGATATAATTTCGTACAATTATGATATAACAGCTAAGCAAATAACCGCCTATTATGGTGATCCAACCTTTAAATTTGATGGTTCAAATGGTGATGTATTTACCAAGATACCTGAATTTTATTGGAAAAGATATAGAGATGAAAATTATGAATATATTTTAATCTCAAAAAATAAATTAGCTGGTTATATTAAAAGTGAAGAGTTTTCGGTTGGTAGATATACTATGTCAGGTAGTGAATCAAGAGTTTATAGTAGAAGTGGATACGCACCATTCACAAATAAAACTATTACAAACTTTAGAAGTTATGCAAGAAGTTTAGGAGCTGGATTCGGTCAAATGGACTGGCACTATTTTATCTTACAAATGCTTTACTTAGTAGAATATGCTGACTATAATAGTCAATCTAAACTTGGTTTAGGTTATACTAATGGCTCTCACACAGCACCAATAAATAGTGGTGGTTGTGATGTACTGGGTATGAAGTCAGGAAGCAAAGATGGGACTGATAATACTTCTATGATTTATAGAGGTATTGAAGATATATTCGGTAATATATGGCAATTTGTTGATGGAATTAATATTAAAGATAGAAAAGCTTATATTTGCTATGATTCTAATAAATATGCTGTAGATACATTTAGTGGTAGTTATAAAGCTTTAGGTTATACTAATGCAACCGCTAATGGATTTGCTTCTAAGCTAGGATATGATTCCGCTAATCCTATGGTAGCGTTAGCTACTGAATCAGCTGGAAGTAGTGATACTAATATGTGTGATTATTATTACCAAGCTGAGGGAGATAGGATTGCTCTTGTCGGCGGTAATTGGGGCGGCACTTCCGGGGCTGGCTTGTGGTGTTGGTATTTCGGTGGCGCTTCCTCTTATGTGTGGGTAGCTGTCGGTGCTCGACTTCTTATTTATAGGGAAATGATGTGTATGAGAGTGCCTGTCATACTTCCAATCATCTTGTCGGCGGTAGATATGGTCTTGGTTTACCGGCTGGCTTGTGGTGTTGGACTATGAACAATACTTCGTCTAATGTTGCTATCAATATCGGTGCTCGACTTATTATATTAAGATACTCATTATGGGATTTGATGTGTTTTGTGCTGGTGTTTTTCTCTTTGTATATACTTTTGCTCTTGTCGGCGGTAGATATGATAATGGTTTGCCGGCTGGCTTGTGGTATTGGAATTGCTGGGAGAACTCGGGTAGTGCTAACTCTAACATCGGTGCTCGACTTATTATATTTAAAATACACATTAAGGGATTTGGTGTGTTGGCTCGGTCTTAATTAAGCCTTTCTTGTCGGCGGTGCTTTTGATGGTACACTTTCTTATGTCGGCTTGTGGTATTGGTGGTTTGCTGAAACTTCCTCTTATTATGGTATTACGACCGGTGCTCGACCACTTATATAAAATAACTTACACATCATTTTCCTCAGCCCTTGCTGAAAATTAGTCGTTCTGGGTTGCTTTAGTAGGTTTATCTCCTGAAAGATGGAATTTCTCGAAAAAGTGGCAGGCAAATATAAGAATTTGGTGACAAATGAATGAAAAGAAAAGGATTTATTTATGAAAAAATTGTTGAGCTAGACAATATTGAATTAGCAATTTGTAAAGCTAGTATGGGTAAAACTAAGAGAAAAAATGTTGAAAAAATATTAGATTCTCCTACTTATTATGCTATGCAGGTTCAAAAAATGCTAAAAGAAAAAAGTTATACTCCTAGTCCGTATATTGAAATGATAATACACGATGGAGCTAATAAAAAAGAAAGAATAATTTATAAGCCTCGATTTTATCCGGATCAAGTAGTACACTGGGCTTTAATGCTACAAATACAATCAATTATTTATAAAGGTATGTATGAATTATGCTGTGCTTCTATTAAAGGTCGTGGAATCCAAAGAGGAATGAATTATTTAAAAAGAATATTAGTAAATGATAGGAAATATACTAAATATTGTTTAAAGCTTGATGTTAAAAAGTTTTATCCTAGTATTGATAAGGATATATTAAAATCTAAATTTAGAAAAATAATAAAAGACAAAGATACGCTAGATTTAATAGATGTTATTATTGATAGCGGTAAAGAGGGTTTACCTATTGGTAATTATACCTCTCAATGGTTTGCTAATTTTTATTTACAGGATTTAGATCATTATATTAAAGAAGTATTGAAAGTAAAATATTATATTCGTTATATGGACGATATGGTTCTTTTTTCAAATAATAAAAAGGAATTAAGAAAAGTTAAATACGCTATTGAAGAATTTTTAGAAAATGAAAAATTGACTATAAAAGAAAATTGGCAATTATTTAAAACCGAAAGTCGTCCTATTGATTTTTTAGGATATAGATTTTATAGAGGATATACTACTTTAAGAAGAAGTAATTTTTTGCGTATAAAAAGAAGAGCAAAAAAGATTTCTAAAAAAGATGAATTGAATTTCAAAGACGCTTCCGCTATGTTAAGTTATAGTGGTTGGTTAAAACATTGTGATTCATATAATTATCAACAAAAATATATTAAACCATTTATTGATTACAAGAAATGTAAGGAGGTTGTAAGAAATGAAAGCAAGAAGTACAATAGCTCCGGAAAGTTTCAAAATAGGTGATAGAAAAGGCAACTTAATTGAAGTTGCTTTTTTTGATGATGTAAAAGAGATTCAAGAAGAAGATGAAACACTTTATGAATACTCAGTTTATAAAATCACTACTATTTATAGAAATGATTTAGAGCAAGCAATAAATGATAACTTAAATGATTGGCTAGTTTTAGCTAAAACTAGAGATTATGAAGCTATGGCTAATAAAGTAAGGGAAGTAAGAGATAAGTTATTAGCTGAAAGTGATCAACACTTATTACTAGATAGAATAGGATTAAATATTCCTAGTGAAATAACAGCAGGTAATTTATTATCAACAATTAAAACTTTCTTTACTAATTTTAATGAGATTCTTAATGGTGAATGGGCTGAGTATAGACAAAAGCTAAGAGATATTACTAAACAAGAGGGATTTCCATATAATGTGGAATTTCCTGATATTCCTGTAGAAAGCAAAAGTAATAAAGAGGATTAAATATGGATAGTATATCAGTTGGCTTAGTGTTCACTATTATTGGAGGTATTATTGGTTATGCTACTTTTTATATGAATAGTAAAAGGAATACTAAACAAGAAACCAAAGAGGAGGTAGCAACAACAACTAAAATTGATACTAAATTAGATATAATTAGTAAAAATGTTGATGAAATAAGGCTTGATAATAAAGATATATCAAAATCTTTACAATCGTTAGCTGAAAGAGTGTCGGCGGTAGAATCTTCTACTAAATCAGCTCATCATAGACTTGATAATATTGAAGATTCTATGAGAAAGTGATAGGAGGTAGAATATGGATAATTTTCTTTCGTGGGACACCTTAACCACTTATGCAAGTTTTGTCACTATAGTATTTATGGTGGTAGAATTTACTAAAGGGTTAAAGTATATAAAAAAGATTCCAACGAAGTATTGGAGTTTTTTTATTGCATTTATATTATTGACTATAACAAATATTGTTATGGGAACATTTAGGGCTGTAGATATAGTTATATATTTACTAACAGCTATATCAATTAGCTTAGGCTCTAATGGATTAAGTAATTTTAATAATGGTAAAGGAGAGGGCAAATAAATTGCTCTCTTTTTTATAAATAATTTTCATTTAAAGGAGGAATTAAAATGGAAGAAAAAGAAATCGTTGTAGAAGAAACAACAAAAGAAGTTGAAGAATTGGAAGTACAAACAACTTTCAATGAAGATGGAATGGATATTTTAGTAGAGGACGGTGAAATTGAAAATGAATATAAGAACGACTAAACCTACATCAGGAAATAAATTTTTTATTACTAAAAGTAAAGGTGGATATTCAACTTGTATCCAAGGTAGTCCTACTGATAGTCAATGTAATGTATTGTCTAATTGTGTTGGTTATGCTTGTGGAAGATTCAATGAAATAATTGGTGCTATGAAATATCCATCATTAAATTGTAATGCTGAAAATTTTATTGAAAGAGCTAAAAATACTTATGGCTTAGAAATATCATCAGTACCAACTTTAGGTGGTATTATGGTTTGGCAAAAAGGAACTTTGTCAGGAAACGATGGAGCAGGTCATGTAGCTGTTGTTGAAAAAATTATAGACAGCAATACTATTTATACAAGTGAATCCGGATATGGTGGAAGTGCTTTTTGGAATAGTACAAGAAGAAATACTAATGGAAGATGGGGACTAGGTAGTGCTTATACATTTAGAGGTTGTATAGTAAATCCAGCCATAGGAAAAGTAGTAGCACCAACTCCAACACCATCAGCAAAGAAAAGCGTTGATGAGGTAGCTAAAGAAGTTATCCGTGGTGAATGGGGAAATGGTGATGAAAGATATAATCGTTTAACTAATGCTGGATATAATTATAATGAAGTTCAAGCTAAAGTTAATGAGCTGTTAAATAGTAATAAGCCAACTCCAGCACCAACTCCAAGCGTTGATATTTTAGATCTAGTTCGTAAAACTATAAGAGGTGACTTCGGTAATGGAGAAGCTCGTAGAAAAGCTTTAGGTTCTAATTATGATGAAGTACAAAGACAAGTAAACCTAAATCTTAAAAATGGTTTAACAAGATGGGATAATATAAAATTATTTTAGAAAGTGAGATATTAAAAGAGGCTAGCCTTAGTTGGTTAGCTTCTTTTTTTTTTGCTCTAATTTAAAAATATAGTCTTGACCGAATATTTTTATAAATTCTTCTTTAGAATGTGTTTTCAAAAATTCTTTTTCAAACATAACTTTATAAAATAAGTTGAGCATAATATCATTATGAAATTGAGTATGACAAGTTTTACAAAAGGGACATACCATTCCATACCTTATAGAAATTTGACGATAAGATCCCTCAAAAACTTCATTTTTTTCTATACCTATTTTAGAGCCACAATTACAGCATTTAGTTAAATCACGATAAATTATACTAAATCTTTCTTTTTCTTTCTTGGCTTGTCTATTTGTGCGTGATTTGAGTGTTTTTTGTTCTTTATATTCAACAACATCACATTCCTTACAAAATAGAGGTACTATTTTTCTTCTTTTAGTACAATATCCATACCACTTATAATTCTTTTGTCTTTGCTTTAAATACTTACATTTACAATACATTTTTAATCACTCCTTTTAGGTACTAAATAGTGACTAAAAACTTGAAAAAGTATGATAAATTATAAAAAAGAATAATAATAAATCATAGTAAATAAAAGGAAATAACAAAGTATAGTAAATATCTTCATTTTATGATATAATAATCTGCATAAATAAAACATGAAGCAAGAAAAATTAAAGATCGAGTTCTTTGAGTTAAATGAGTTTTAAAATCTAGATTTTGTTTATCTATAATTACGTGAGAACTATTAGTGCAAATATTTGAAATATAATTATTATATGAAAACTTTGCTTTGTTTTTTTCAATTTTATTTGTAGCATAAGTTATAAAAATAGTGTTATTGTTAGTTTCTTGTGCTGCGCCTGCTAAAGCATCTAATCCTCCAGATAATAATGCTATACTATCATATTGTGGCTCAAAAGAAAGTTGTGTGTTTTTTAAAATGCATTTTTCTTTTTCACACTTTGAAAAAGTGATATTCCAAGTTTCTCCATTTGTCATGAATTTTATTAGATTGTTTATTAAAGGAATTATTTTATTAAACTTTTCTATGTTATTTACAGGAATATTTAATGAAATTACATTATTGCTATCTTCATTTCTATGTGTGTAAAAGTCGTAATAACATATAGAATAGAAAGTATCAATTAAATCTAATATTATAGTATTTTTATAGTTTGTTATATTTAATAAATTATCTTCATTAAAATGATCTTGATATGGATGTTTTTTGTATGTTTCAAAGTAACTTTTTTCCATAGATTATATTTTTAATCCTCTCAAAATAAGTGTACCAATATTACGAAGTTGTTTTTTTAAGAAAGATTCATCTTCTTTAGCTTCGACAATTAATTGATAATCGGTATATGAAAAGCTTTCATTTAATGCTTCATTTACTTGACTTTTAATCTTATTTTTACATTCTTTATCATCCATATCATTTGTACTACTTGCTAATTCTTCAAACATAATTTTTTCAAATTGTTCTGTATAATATTCTGCTAATAAGTCTTTAATTACAATATAAGCATTTTTAAAATATTCTATTGGAGAGTTTTCGTTATACAAAATATTCATAATAGTTTGTTTTAACAACGGGTCTTCATCTAAACACAACTTATCAGCAATGCATTCAACTTTTTCGATTTGTGTTAGTTCATTGAAGTTATACATATCAAAATTAAAATTGCTATCAGCATTGATTTTTTGAGAAGTTGTTATAATTGTTGTAAGAGTTTTTATAAATCCAGTTGTGCAGGTAGCATTAATTATCGAATTTTTTAATCTTGATTTCCCTTTTGAAGGAAATAAGGCTTCTGAAATAATTCGATTAATACCTTCACCGGCAGAATTTATTTTATTTGTCTTTAAAATATCATGTATTTTTTTATTTGTTCTTCTTGTAGATGTTCCCAAAATATCACCTTCTTTGGCTATATATAATATCATAAAATAAAAAAAAGATAAATACGTGATATAATAATGTTGGTGGTTATTATGATTGCACATATTGTACCTCAGGTTTATTTAAAATCTTGGAGTAACAAAACATCAAAAAATTCGGTATACGTATTTGATAGAGAAACTTTTGATTTTGAACCTAAAAATTTAGATGTTTTAAGCAAAACTAACTTTCAAAAAAAAGATGAATATTTACTTAATATTGAAGATTGTTGTTTAGAAATCTACTCTAAATTATTTGATGAGTTATATGACAATTTAAAAAATAAATATCAAATTCAATATAAAGATAGAATAATAGTTTCTTCTTATCAATTTAGAAACTATTGTCGAAATTTAGCAGTGTCTAGTCATGATTGGGTAATTATCGATTTAAAAAGTAATTTAAGATATAAATATCGAGCATTTAGGGAAGAAGTAATACAAATATGGAACAATAATTTTCAAAGAGAAATAGAAGATTTTTTTTCTAAAAATTATGAAAATTCATGGGAAGATTTTGTATCTTATTTAAATGGGATAGAGTTAAATTTCCAAGAAAGAATGATTTCTCTAGATGATACCCAAAAAAATTTTATTATTGAATTTTTAGCAATTCAGCTTACTAGAAAATATACAAATTTTAATATGTTTAAACAAATAATAGAACACTATATGAGTATAATTGATTCTAATACAAAGCTAGATGATTCTCTTGTTAAAAGATTATGGCTATCTGATATTTTCAAATTTATATTATATAAAGATGGTAATAACGAAAAATATGCGAATTGCGTTGTTAATTATATGATTAACCATTTAAAAAGCAGACATATTTCGTATGAATTATATATTTCTGAAAATATTGATTTTTTAACATCAGATAATCCTATTTTTAGATATGAATCATCTGTTTCTAGTGAGGATGACTATATATATTTTCCAATAAATAGGAATATGTGTTTAGGTATTTGTTCAAAATCAACTGATAATGATTTATTTAAATTTAAAAAAATATCATCAGTTGAAGTAAAAATAATAAATAATCTTATAATTGAAAATGCTGAAAAACATTTTATATGTTATGACACTAACTATAAGGAAAAAACCATTTAATCATTATAATATAGAAGTAATGTGTAAGAAATAAATATAATTATTTTAAATTTAATTATAATTTTATTCATAAGGTATGGTATAAAAATGAGATATAAAATTTATATCTCATAATAAATAAGAATTACTTTTGTACCACAAATCATAAAAGTGTGATACAAAAGTAAATTAAATAAATTCTTTTAAGATTTCCTCTAAATATTTATTGTTTATCCAAAAACAATGTTTAGTATATTCATTTAGACCTGTAAAATTATCTTTAACTGGTAATGGTAATACGTCATCTGAATCTTGTCCATGCGGTCTTACGTGACATACTTTATTTTCTTTCATACCAGGGAAATTAGTAACTCTTTTACCATCTTTTCTTATAGTTTTAACAATATTTCCATTTAATATAACTTCCTTGGTTTTATCATACATATTTTTAACATTAGTTTCTATTAGATTTTGAGGCATGTTCCATAATTTTATGCCCTTAAACACATAATCTTTATTATCTTTTTTAAACACAAAAAACATGTACTTTGTAGTTTCAAGCTCTTCTTTTATATCTGAATTTTCAAAATCTGTATTAGCAATATCAATAAAAGAAAAACAAGGGAAAGACATAGATTGTTCTATAGTTCCATCTTCTTCTACTCTTATTGTTTTTGGTACGATATTTGCTTTTTGAAATTCATCTGTTTTTCTTAAATTTGATTTAACATTAAACATTCTAGCTACTATCATACCATTTAAATTTTTAGCTGTTGTGTCAGGTTCAATATTAAGTTCTTGTATTAATTCTTTTTGAGTTTTATTTTTATATTTGTTTATTACATTATCAACAAAATCTGCAAATGTGTCTTTTGTATTTTTAAGAATTTTTTCTACATCTTCATAATTACCAATATATTTTCTAACAAGAGTAGTCATATAGGATTGTTTTAGGCAAAAAGCTCTTTGTTTAGCCATTATACTAGAACAAGGTTGAGGTCTTACGGTTTGACCATTTGTTCCCTTTGTACAAGCCCCTAAATACATTGTATCTGCTTCAGATAGTTCATGCGCTTTTCCTTCTTTGATTTTGTTTATAATAAATTCCCAGTCATTTATTATTGTTGGTAAATCTTCTTCAGGAAATGTAAATAGTTTTTCATGTGTAACCTTTAAATCCTTTTTTGGTACATTAGGCTCAAATAAATACCAAATAATTTGTATTTTATTATTTTTATACCAAAAATGACTAGTATAAAAAGTATTTTTATATTCTTCCATATAGTTTATAATATTTAATACTAATCTTTCCTTTGCAGATAATGTATTATTTTTATTTCTTTTGTATGGAGTAACTTTAAGTTCTATCCCAGCTTTTTCAAAATCAGGAGCTGAGGTAGAGTTAATATCATAGTCATAAACATTCGTTTCAAAAGTATGTCCAAAATAAGCTTTATTTTCCTTCTTTTTCTTATTACCATATGGGACAGTATCTTCCATAACGTAACTAGTTGTTTCTTCAAGATTATACTCTTTGTTTTTTGAGAACGTTTTCTCAATTTCGCTAAAAGATTTTCCTATTGTAGATTTAGCTAAAATTTGAATTTCCTGTTCTGTGTAATTTTTTGCCATAAAATACTCCCTTCGATCTTGTTTTTTATTAAAAAAAAGTATAAAATATATATAGTGATTGTTGATCTTTTTTTTAAAATAATTTATAATTAATATAAAGATGTTGATCTTTTTGTCTAATTCAATTATAATATATTTAATAGATTTTAGCAATTTGTAGGAGGTAAATTATGGAAAAAACTGTTGTAGAATTATTTGCCGGTGTAGGTGGATTTCGATGCGGATTAAATAAAGTAGAATTAAAAAATGATAAAGTAAAAGAAAATGGTAATTGGAAATTTGTTTGGGCTAATCAATGGGAACCATCTACAAAAACACAAGATGCTTTTGATTGTTATTCAAAAAGATTTGGTAGTGATGATGTAAGCAATGTTGATATATTTGAGGTTAATAAAAAAGAAATACCTAATCATACTCTTTTGGTTGGTGGATTTCCTTGTCAAGATTATTCTGTTGCACAAACACTTTCTAATAGTAAAGGAATTGAGGGTAAAAAAGGTGTTTTATGGTGGGCTATTGCTGATGTTTTAAAAACTAAAAAACCACCATTCGTATTTTTAGAAAATGTTGATAGATTATTATTATCACCAGCTAGTCAAAGAGGAAGGGATTTTGGCATCATACTTAGAAGTTTTTATGATAATGGTTATGCCGTAGAATGGCGTGTTATAAATGCAGGAGAATATGGGTTTCAACAAAAAAGAAGAAGAACATATATAATTGCTTATCATAAAACTACAAATTATTATAAAGAAATGAAAAAAATAAATATGAAAGATATTGTTTTAACAAATGGTATTTTTGCTAAACAATTTCCTACTAAATCAGAGATATTAGATTCAAATATGACAAACATTTCTAATTATAAAGACTTAGTTGATATTAGTGATAATTTTAAAAATCAATTTTATAATTCTGGTGTAATGTTTAATGGTGAAGTATTTACAGCTAAATTAGAATCAGATTGCAATGAAGTTTTTGCATTAAGAAAAATACGAGAAACAAAAGATGTTGATGAAAAATATTTTCTTTCAGAAGATAAAATAGAAAAATTTAGATATTTAAAAGGATATAAGAGAATACCAAGAATTAAACCAAATGGTGAAACATATATGTATTCTGAAGGTGCTATGTCGTTTCCTGATAATTTAGATTTACCTGCAAGAACTATGTTAACTTCTGAGAGTGGAGTAAGTAGAACAACACATGTTATAGAGGATTACAAAACTAATAAATTGAGATTATTAACACCTCTTGAATGTGAAAGAATAAATGGTTTTCCTGATACTTGGACTAATACAGGAATGACTGATAAAAAAAGATATTTTATGATGGGTAATGCATTAGTAGTAGGTGTTGTGGAAAAAATTGGTATTGAATTAGAAAAAATAATAGAAAAAGAAGACTAAATGACTAAAATGTGTTATAATTAAAATAGTTTTTGTATCATTCAATGAATGATACTTTTTTTGAGTTGCGGTGATTATAATGAAGAGGATAAGTCCAGAAAAGGAAATAATGTATATATCAAATGTAATAGATAAAAATATAAGTGCTAATAAGATTTTAAATGATAGAGGGTTGTTGTCACAAAATATACTATCACAATTAAGAAACTTAGTTGAAGATATTGCTATATTGATTAATAACAAAGAAAATAATTTAACTAATGATACACATTACGATAATGTGAGTCCTTCCTTGAAATATATTTCTAGTAAATCTAAATATAAGTACATATTTAAGTTTCATGACTATTTACAGTCTACAGCTTCTCATTATACCCCTAATGATGGAGATGCAGAACGATTATTATTATTTTATTTTAGATATATGTGTATGTTAAAAGATACATTAAAAAATGAATTTGATATAAATATATTAAATAATTTAAAAGATTTTCCTATATATGAAGATAACTTAACTAAAGAACATTATGAATTGATTTCAAGTAAAATTGAAGAAGTTAACTTAAAAACAAATAAGTCATTAATACAAGGACGTTTTTATGTTAATAAAGTTAGACCTATATATTCTAATGGTAAGTTATATTATGAAATAACTCTTACTAAAGCTACAGATTATATAAATAAATTTGAAAGAATAACAATGTATTCGAAATTATTTATACCTGACAATTATTCTATTAAATTATCATATATAGAAAAAGAGGTAGAAATTATTTCTAATAAAACGAAAATCAAGGTAATTGATAATTTTATAATTTCTATAAGGCCATGTGAATTAAAAAATATAGGCAAAATTTTAAATTTAGATTACAGGATAGAAGAAGGTTATAGCGAATATACAAAATTAATGATAATGATGACAAGGGATGAAACTACGCTGCTTGAGGAACTCATGAAAAGTGATGAAGAGTTTAATGAAATAATATCTGAAATTAAACAAAGCGCTAAAAATAATAATTTGAGTAATTTATTAATACAAATAAGAAAATATATTTTTAAAGAAGTACCAGGAATCAATATTCTAAAATATTTACTTTGTAAATTAGAAAATGTTGTAATTAAAAGTCAGATAGATTCTAATCCTAACACTAATTTATCTAATTTGTGTTTAAAAAACAAAAGTATACCATTTGATACTATGCCTTATGCTATGTCTCTTTCTGGATATAATACGTCTTGGAAGCATTTAGTACAATCAATAGATATGAAAGATAGGGAACATGAATTATTAGCAAGATATATTAGATTTAATTGTGAAAATAATAATATTTTATATACATCTATTTCTGAAGTAGAAGATTATGGTGATGTTAATATTTTAGTTGAAAAATATAATAATCTTTTAGTGGAAAAAAGAATTGATACTTCCGGTAAAGGTAAAATTATAATTGAACATGATTATTTATATATTAATTCATATGAAGTAGATTCAATTAACATAATTAAACAGTTACAAAATTACAAAGCTCCTAGTGATAATGAACTAAAAGAATGTATAGATAATTCAATTTATAATTATCCCATAATGGATTTGACTGAAGATAAAGTTGAGATAATAAATAAAATTTTAAGAAATGAGTCAGTTGTTATAATACATGGTTCAGCAGGTACTGGTAAAACAAAAATGTTAGAAGTTTTAGCAGAAATATATGGTGATTATAAAAAAATATTTATAGCTAATACAAATACTGCTAAGGATAATTTAGAGAGAAGAATAAGTGATATTGATAAAGCTAATTCAACGTTTCAAACTGTTCATAATTATGTAAGGAATAACTATGATTCATATGACATATTAATAGTTGATGAATGTAGTACCATAAGTAATAAAGATATGTATTCAATTATCAGTAGAAATTCATTCAAATTAATAATATTATCAGGAGATATATATCAAATTGAGTCAATTAAGTATGGTAATTGGTTCTCATTATCATATAATTATTTTAAAAAGGATTTTGTATATGATTTAAGTTGTAATAATAGAACAGATGATACAGATTTATTAGAATTATGGCAATTAGTTAGAGATAATGATGATAAAGCAATATCAAAAATTAATAGTCAAGAATATTCTAAACCAATAGGAGAAAAAATATTTGAAAGAAAGAGTGCTGATGAGATATCTCTTTGTTTAAATTATGATGGCTTGTATGGAATAAATAATATTAATAAAATTATGCAAGAAAAAAATCCTGGTGAGGAGTTTAAAATAGGCGTAGATACTTATAAAATTAATGATCCTGTTGTATTTAATGATTGTCCTAGATTTAAACCTATATTGTATAACAATATGAAAGGTACAATAAAAAATATAGAAATAGATGATGTTAATGATTACGTATGGTTTACTGTAGAAATAAATGAAATAGTTCACAATTATTTTGGAATTTATACAGATATAGAGTTAATAGAATATACTGAAGATAATAAAACAGTAGTTAGATTTTTTGTAAAAAAATTTAAAGATACAAACGAAGATGATGAGGACTATCAAAATATAATACCTTTTAACTTAGCATATGCTGTTTCTATCCATAAGGCACAAGGTTTAGAATATGAATCTGTTAAAATTATTATAACTTCTAATATAGAAGATAATATAACTAAAAATATATTTTATACGGCTATTACTAGAACAAAGAAAAAATTAACAATATTTTGGAGCCCAGAAAGTCAGAAAAAAGTTTTTGAGAATTTTAAAATCAGAACAAATTCAAGAGATATATCTATTTTAAAAACTAAAATATAAAAGTGTCCGTTGACTGTCCTAAAAAATCGTGTTAAAATGATAATATAGAGGAGTTGTAGAAAAGTACTATATTGCCATTTATTTGCCTAAAAATTTATGCTAAAATGGTAATATAGGAAAGTAGAGAAAAATACGAATGGGAGATATTTTATCTCTCTTTTTTTGTGTTTTTTTGGCTTTTCTCACAGAAAAGGAGGTATAAATTTATGAATTATTATTAAAATTTAATTAAAATAATTGCAATTTTTCTATAAAAAATAAGTAAACCGTAGGAGACTATTTTGTGGGTTTTAGGGATATTCCCTAACAAGTATAGGGTGTGTATGCACCATGCTTGCTTTTTGAAATTACACTAGTCAGTAATCCCAAAAAGAATATAGCAAAGAAAGGAGAAAAATGGAATTTAAATCAATGGAGAAGTGGCGAGTTTTAAGAAATTTTAATTTGAATGAAAAACAGTTTAAAATAATAGAAAAAAAGATGATAAAAAGACATCCATTAGAATTTTGGATTGACGAAAGGATTGAACACAACGGGCAAACAGTTATTTATATAAAACTAGAATTTATAGAGTGGTTAAAGGAAGTATATTTTAATAAAGATAAATATTATTTAGATGCAGAAATAGAATTTTTTGAAAAACAAGTCCTCAGACTTGAAAATGAATTTAATATAGAACATTATGAATTTAAATATGAAGATATGTCCTTATTTGATTTAAGGGCTTATTTTAATAAAAGTAAAAATGCTATAGGTGTAGCAGTTAATAGAATGGAGAAGAGAACCAATAAATCATATAAATATACTGCAAACGGTATAGTAATGGTTTCTAAAGAAGGAGTTAAATGGTTAGCAGAAAAATATTTTAGAAAGCAATATTTAAAAGATTTAGAAATATATAAATTGTTATTACAAAATGTTAAAAGAAAACAAAATGGTTTATATGAATTATTAATAGTTTGAAATATAACTATTTTTTTATTGCTTAAAATTAATTTTGATAAACTTTAGTCTTATAACTTTTTGAATTTCATAAAATTGAATGGAGGGGTATAGTAGATGAATATAACAGAAACTTTTGATAAAGATAAAAATTTGGTGGAATTAATAGAGGAGTACCTAAAAATGATGTTAGAAACTCAGTAATATAGATAGGAATATGATATAATTATATTGCTTACTCAAAGTTATGCACTATGGAAGGAGTAGTAAGTGTATAACAATATAATACAAGCACCAAGTTTTTATAGAGTTGGAAATTACATCAGATTATCAGAAAGTGATGAGGATAAGACTTATGAGTCAGATAGTGAGAGTGTCATTAATCAAAGACATTTATTAATGGACTTTGTAAAGGAAAATGGCTTTACATTCGTTGATGAATATGTTGATGATGGATATACCGGTACTAATTTTAATAGACCTGGATTTCAAAGAATGATTAAAGACATTGAAAGTGGACGTATTAATTGTGTAATCACAAAAGATTTATCAAGATTGGGCAGAAATCATGTTGGATGTGGAAATCTTCTTGAAGAATATTTTCCTGCAAATAAAATTAGGTTTATTTCAATTCTAGATGGTGTAGATACTTTTTTAGATAGCGCTAATAATGATATCGCTCCATTTAAATCATTATTCAATGATATGACTAGTAAAGACACTTCAAAGAAAATTCGTTCTATACTAAAGAATAAAAAACAACAAGGTAAGTTTATAGGTAGTAAACCATGTTATGGATATATGAGAGATCCGGAAGATAAAGGTCATTTAATTCCTGACCCTGAAGTAACACCAGTAGTTAAAAATATATTTAAAATGGCTTATTATGGTAAAGGAGTTAGTGATATAGTTTCATATTTAAATGACAACAATATTAAATGTCCAAGTGCTTATAAAGGTACTAAATCTTCCTCTAGACAAAAGTTTAATATGTGGACTATTTCATCAGTAAATAAACTTTTGAAAAATAGAATATATACTGGAGATATGGTACAGAATAAACAAACTAAAATGAGCTATAAATCACAAAAAAAGGTAACATTAGATGAAAGTTTTTGGATTATTGTAGAAAATACTCATGAACCATTAGTTAGTAAAGCAATGTTTGAATCCATACAAAATGCCCCATCAAGAACTAGAATTACACATTGTAATAGAGAAAAAAGACTGTTAGAGAATTTATTGACCTGTAAAGAATGTGGTAATACATTAACCGTTTTACACAGAAAGAATAAAAATTATAAGGATAATACTTATTGGAGTGTTAATTGTAATAAATATGCTAGAGATCCTAGAAGAAAATTATGTTATCCACATTTCTTTCCGTATGACAAATTAGAAGAAGTAATACTAGGAGCTATTAAAAATACTTGTCAAGGATATTTAGATAGCTTAAATATTAAAGAATTATCTGAAAAAATTAAACTACAAAGAAAAAAGATAAAGAATGAGCATCAAAGGGAAAGAGAAAATTTAGTATTAGATATAGAACAATTAAAAAGGAAAATGGATGCATTATATGATGATAAGTTCAATGGAATAATTAGTGCTGATAATTATGTTAGATTATCATCTCAAACAGAAAAGCAAATAGCTTCATTAAATTCAAGAATATATGAAATTAATAATGAAGAGAATCAAATAAAAGAAGATACAAAAGAAATAATTAAGTATGAAGAACAAATTAAAGCATTACTTAATTTAGATGAACCTAATAGAGAATTAATAAAAACTTTAGTAAAAAGAATTTATATTGATAAGGATAAAAATATAGAAATTCAATATAGATTTAAGGCGTTAGATGATATAAAAATTAATTATGAAGAGATGAATTAAAAAACTATAAAAAGGGAAGGAAATTTATTAATCACACAAAATTTCTTCCCCTATAACAAATTTGAAAAAATAAAAATATCAGTAAAATCAAGGAAAAGTAATGGTACTAATCACATATTTTTCTTCCGGAGGTGGCGAAGGTGCAGAGGTAATATATGCTCTTCGTAATAGTGATAAACTAGCTTCAAGTATTTTAAATGAGCTTGAAAAGAGTGGACAAGTGGTTAGAAAGTATTATCAAAGAAGGCTTCCTAGCAATTCTTCTAAGGATTATTATTATATAATTCGTAATACACCTAATAATGAAACATTGATAGTTGAGTATGGTTTTTTAGATAATGAAGCTGATGCAAAAAGGCTTAAGAGTAATTATATGAAGTATGCTGAAGCGGTAGTGCGAGCTGTTACTTTGTATGGTGGATATAAGTATGTTCCAGTAAGTGGTTCTAATTATTATGTTGTTAAAAAGGGCGATTCACTGTGGAGTATTGCTAGAGCAAATGGGCTTACTGTTGATGAGTTGAAATCATTAAATAATCTAAGTAGTAATGTACTTCATGTTGGTGATACTTTATTGATAAGCAGTGCTGATAGCACGGGTGATGATGGCAATGATAATTATTATGTTGTTAAGAGTGGAGATACTTTATGGAGTATTGCTAGGAAGTATAATTTATCTGTTAATGAATTAAAGGCGTTAAATAATTTAAGTAGTAATGTTCTTAGTGTTGGGCAGAGACTTATTGTTGGTAAGGAATCTTCTAATGATTACGTAGTTAGTGCTGGGGACACGTTATGGGCTATTGCTAGGAAGTTTAATGTTAGTGTAGATGATATTAAAACTTTGAATAATCTCAGTTCTAATAATTTAAGTATTGGTATGACTTTAAAGATTCCGCTTTATAGTAATAAGCAAAATGAAGAAACTAATGTGTATGTAGTTAAGAGTGGGGATTCACTTTGGAGTATCGCTAGAAAGTTTAATAGTACAGTTGATGAGATTAAGAGTTTAAATGGTTTAAAATCAAATGTTTTAAGGATTGGGCAAAGATTAGTAGTTCCAAGCTAGTCCGTGCTTATAGCACTGGTTGTTTAATAAAAAAGTCGCTTTTTTGTAAGCGGCTTTTAGTTTAGCATATCTTCAATTGGATCATCTATTTGATTGTTATTTTCTTCATTATTATTTTCAGGTTCTTGTGGAGTTATTGGTTCATTAATATGTACGTTTTTGCATATATTTACTGATAAACTAGATATACTTGAGACAATTACTCCAGAGTGCACATTTTGTTCTAGAATACTTCCTTCAGTGCAGGAGTTACTTTCGGTATAGTTTTTATTTAATGTTATGTTTCTTGAACTTATCCATGATTCTAAATATTTAATGTTTTGTCCTACAAAGTTAGGGAGTGTTTCATTTTTTCTTACGCCAGTATACATACGCCCTATTGTTGGTACTTCGTATGGTTTATTAACTGAGAAACTAAATGTTTTGATGATTTCTGGTTTTTCTAATTCTAGATTTACTTTCATTGCTTTAACTATTTCAGCTAAACTTTCTTCATAGTATTGATAGGTATACATATTATATCCTTGGTACACTGTTTGGTCGTAACCTGATAGGAATGTTTTTTGAATGCTTAAGAATTCTCCTTCACTAAAGTTACTTTTTAGTAGAATGTTTTTACCGACGTTGTAGAAGTTTAACATTTGATTTGTTTCCATATTTGTATCCATGTTGTTTGATACGGCGTTAAGTACTTTATAGAATGTGTTAATGTTTCTAATTGTTTTTACTTTATTTGCGATCGCGGTTACGATTGCTTGTTGATGTTCGACTCTTTTAAAGTCTGATAGAGCCCATTGATGTCTATTTCTGGCATATGCTAAAGCTTGTTCTCCGTTTAAGTGTTGCATCCCTGGTTTGATATAGACTATGTGCTCGCCAAATTCACGATTAGAGTTTTGCTCACAGATCATTCCTTTACAGTCTACTGAACCGTTCTTTTTAAAGTCAGGTTCATCTATATTTACATCAATTCCATCTAGAGCATCAACTAGGTTAACTACACCTTTAAAGTTGATTTTTACAAAATAGTCAATGGTAACATCTGTTAGGTTTTCAATTGTGTTAATCATACATTTTGTTCCGTATGCCGCTGCTGAGTTTATTTTGTTTTGTTTATTATTGTTGCAAGCAATTGGTACATATGTGTCTCTTGGAATGCTAAATACTGTTGCAGATAATGTTTTAGGATTAAATGTTAATAGCATGATTGAGTCGCCATTAAATGCGGCATTATTAGCTAAGCCATCATATTCTGAATCTACTCCTAGAAGAAGCATTGTAAATGGTTCGGTTATGTCTTTGTTTGTTGAAGCAACTGTATCATTATTATCTAATTTTTTACTGTAGGTATCAAGGATTACTACATTTTCTAATTCTGGATAATTTGATGCATATAGCAGTTTGAAGTTTGCAGTGATAAATATTGCATCAACATCTTTATTAATAAGAGCTTTTATTAGTTCTTCGTTAGATTCATAATTTTCGATTTTCCATTTTTTATTATTTTTTACTAGGTATTCTTGAGGTAGAATATATCCTTCTGGACTATTTTCGTTTTTTAAGATACCAATGGTTTTTATTGTTTCGTCTTTATTTAAAGTTATTAGATTTGTTGTATAAGTTATTTCTTCTTTACTTATGTTATCTACTACGTTGTATGTTTTTTGAATATAGTAGTATCCTAAACTATTAATAGTTGTAAAGAGTGTTGTAATTATACTTATTACAATTAGTATTGTATGTTTTTTGGTTATTAGTAAAGCACTACCTATAAAGAAGAATAGGATTGTGTATGCAGCCATAGCAATTATGAATAGTATTCTGATAAATGTTTCTATTCCATTTAATAAGGTTAAAGAGTATGTTAGTAAGATTACACTCATTATAAAAAGAACTAGTACAACGATGTACATGAAGTGAAATCCTGGTGTTGTTTTTTTAAGTTTTTTAAATAAATTACCAAATTTTCTCTTTTTATTCTTCTTCATTTTTATGCACCTATATTTTGATTATACACTATTTTATTTTAATTATAAATATTTAAATAAAAAAATAAGCCGGTTTTACGACTTATTTATTGGCAAAGTAGTTAGATTTTAAGACTGCATCATTTAAGTTCATTTTATCTTTAACTAACTTGTTATAATATTCTATTTTTTCAGATGACATTTTTTTGCCTTTTAAATACTCTCCATTAGCAATATAGGTACTACCATTATACCAACTTCCATCTGGGAAGAATACTAGTGGATCATAGTCTTTTGAGAAGATATCTCTACCAATATAGTTTGCTTCGTTATATTTTATTCCGAATAGATTTAGCAGTGTTGGAAGCACGTCTAATTGGGAGTTTACGTCTTTTACTGTTTTTTTAATTTGGCCATTACTCCAGATTATGAATGGTGTGTGATTTATTAGGTTAGTGTTTGTTTCTTTGTATTTGTCTAATAGAGTTTTGTCTTCAAGTGTATATAAATAGTGATCACTTATTAGTACTACAATTGTGTTATCTAGTTCACCATTTTTTTCTAGGTTTTCCATTAGTAATTTGATCATGTCATCGGTTTCTTTTGCTTGAATTTTTAAACATTCAAATTCAGTTAAGCCTGTTTCATTTGTTAGTTTTGAGCATGTTCCTTTGCTTGAACTAAATGGCATATGAGCTGAGTAGGTAATTATGTATGATAAGTTTAATCCTGTGTGTTTAAATATTTCTTTATTGAATGTTTCGTTTTTCATTAGTTCAGTGTCTAGCCAAAATTCATTGTTTTTGTAGGTTCCTAAATCTTTTAATCCATAATATTCGTTATAACCAAATGATTTATAGTTAGCTCCTCTTGAGTAGTATTCTGCTGAGTTCATGTGGAATACATTTGATGTGTATCCTTCTTCTTTAAGTAGGTTTGGTAAACTGTAAGGATAGGCATTTTTACTAAATGAGTAAGCGTTCATGTTGTAGTTATATGCAGTAGAGTAGCCTGTGTTAATCATAAATTCTGAGTTGAATGTTGATCCACCACCAGATGTAAATGAGTAGTGGTTAATAAAATTGATTGAATTTTTACTTAGTTTGTAGAAGGTTGGCATGATGTCTTTATCTAGTAGGAAGTTATCTACACTTTCTAATTGAACGATTATTAAGTTTTTACCTTTGAAGGCCCCCGTGTATTCGTTTTCTTTAGCTTCAGTGTTGTTTGTAAAGTTTTCATCAAGAACTTTTTGTTCATTATCAGTTAGTGAGTTACTATCTTTAAAGTAGGTAAATATGAAGTTTCTAATATTGTATTCATACATACCACTAACCATTAAACTTTTGTTGTTGTCATTAAATGAGCGATATATGCTTCTTGGGTTACGCCATTCGTCCCAGTTTAGTTCGGTGCTTGATTTACCAAGGAAGACTGGAAGAATGCTATGAATAATAGTAAAGATAATTAAAATGATTAGCAATTTTTTATAGTTGTTTTTTGTTTGTTTTTTAGTTTTTTTAAGACCTATTATTGTTAGACTTAAGCTTATTAATGTAGTTATTACTACCCATAATTTAATATTATTAAATACGGAACTAAAGTAAGCAGCACCTTCGCCAGCAACACTAAGTACACTGAAGTCAAAGAATATTTTGAAATATGAGAAGTATATAGCATGTGTTAGGAATAGGGCAATGCTGATGATATAGCATATTATGTAGAATATTTTATTATATGGATTTTTAAGATTTTTCGTTATACATAAAATAGTGGTAATCCATAGAATTGTAAATAAGTTTGGTACTGGCATGAACCAGTGATAGAAACTTATTTGATTTGATAAGAATATTCTTAATGCTAAATCTAGTATTAGTAATGATACGAATAGATAGATGTAATTTCGATTTGTTTTGCAGAAATCTTTAATTACAGTTTTTGTTTTTTTGCATAGATTTAAAATATAGTTTTTGATTTTTTGTAATTTATTTTTTGTTTTAGGATAAACAATGATGTTGATGAGTAGGAAAACGCCGATAAGAGAAGTTATTGCTCCAGCTTTTAGTAGTGGTGGATTATATTTGATGTCTATTTTATGAGCACCTTTGGTAATTTCTAATCCTAAGAAAGTTTTGTCTGTTAATACTTTACCAACTCTTTTACCATCAACGTATAGTTTGAATCCTTTGTCATATGGAATAGTTATTTTTAGGTAACCATCTTCTTTAACATTTATTTCACCAGAGATATGATTATCTTCAATTTTGGCTTTGTTTATTATCATTTCATCAACATTGTTTTTGATTGAACTTACTTTGTTGTAGTCCATTGTATATATTTTAATGTCGTTTATATCATATGTTCCTTTTGTTAGTTCAATGTTTAATGTATCGATTACATTATTTGATGAAAGAACATATTCAAAAGTGTTGTTATTGTTATTATATTTCCAATTTGAACATGATAGAGCATTTTTAATATTATTGATAGTGATGTCACTACTACATGCAAATCCTTCTTTGGCTTTATTCATATTAAAACTTATTATTAGAACTTTATTTTGAATTTTTGAATTTAATTTAATTTTTAAATTTGCATTTTTGTTTGCGTCAATGATGTAGTGACCATTTTCTTCGTTGTATGTCAAATTATTAATTTCTTTAATTTTGTAACCATTTTTATATTCATTTATATTACTTTTGTAAACGTTATCCAGTGATTTATCAACAATTATATAATTTAGTAGAGCATCTATTGTGTAAGGATATTCTAAGGTGTTGAATTCACGCTCACTCATTATTTTGTTAGATGCGTATGCGATTGGTAGAACATTTTCATTAACGTATAGTTTTGTTCCATCGATGTTTTCAATTTCCGTATAACCGATTTCAGAGTTACCACTTGAGATTAAATATTTTGTTCCACTATAGATGTTGAATAAAACATTAGATGTTTGAGTGACTGTTGTGTTATCTCGGTTAATAACTTCATTTTGAAAGATGTTTCTAATAAATGACATGTAGTATTTATTTGATAGAGAAGAATATGTTGTTGTTATGTTTTCATTTATATCATAAATTTTATTTGGATTATATAGTATGTATTCTTCATTACTAGTACGATAGATGTTTTTATCATTTATTTTGCTTATTAGTTCTTCATAAGATGTGCTATTTATATTTTTAATATCTGATATTTTCATGTATGATTCACTTGTAGAACTTGCTATGAATGAGGCAAGAGATACACCCACTATTGTAATGTAAAGTAAGATATTATTTTGTTTTTTTGTGCATAAGTAAAGGCTTATTAACATTAATATTATGTCAGCAAGTAGTAAGTAAATGTTATTTTTACCTAGTGCGAAGTAGATTAATATTGCTCCACTTAGAAGTATATATGGGAGCATTTTTTTAAGTTTTAATTTGTTATCAAATATATTCTTTAGAAGTTCACTAATTTGCAAGACTGCCAGTGGTAAGAATGGTATGAAACATTTGCCATCAATATACATGAATCCATTTAAGATGTAACTGCTTAGTGGGAATATGATAAATAGAGTAGTTATTATGCTTAGAAAGATTTGTTCTTTTTTCTTAGATAGAAGACCATTTATAATTGCAATAATGTAGATAAATGTTATTCCCCAAGAGTAGTATGAGTTGTAGAATGTATATGAGTAGTTTTTTATTGGGTTTATTAAATCTAAGAATGTAAGTTTTGAACTTGTTAATGTTTCAATTCTTCCATTTATTAAGGCGTATGCTGTTGGAAGTAGTAATACACCAGTAATTAAGATTGCTGTTGTTACAAAGAATATTACATTTTTAAGTTTTGTAAAATCTATTTTGTTAGTTTTTAAAATTTTGTAAATTGTATAAATACCAATTGTGATAATTCCTGGTACGCTGAAGTAGTAACTTGTTAGAATTAATAGGATTGTGTATATAATAAGCGGTATCTTTTTGCCTTTCTCAAAGTATAGGTCAACACTTTTTAGGGCACCAATCATAAATGGCATGTATATGACAAACATTAGATGTCTATGAAAGTGATATGCAAATGGTGCATTTAAAGCAAAGATTAGAGATGAAATATAAGCTATTTTAGTGTTGTATTTGTTCTTAATCCATAAGTAAAACATTATGATACTTGTAAAATACATAATAATAGAAATTGCTGGCATATAGATATACATTGGTATAAAAGGTAGTAAGTACGATAGTAAAATAATTGGACTTAATAATCCATAGTATGAGTAGTTGAAGATGTTTTGTCCCATTCCTAGATTAAAAGCAAATGATGGAATTATTTTACCATTACTATAAAATAGGTTTCTAAAGTATTCTGGTAGTACGATGTGCTGATTAGCCCAGTCAATATTAGAACCGAATATGTATCCTTTACAAAGTAGATATATTATTAAAGTTACCATTGGAACAAATAGTGTTCCGATTAGTAAATAATCTTTTTTTTCTAATTTTTTCATTTCAATTACCTCTTTTTGTCAATGAAGATTATAGCAAAAAAGTGCACATTTATCAATGTTTGTGGTATTATGGTGCTAAGGAGAATGTGAAGAAGATGTTAAAAAAGTACGAAAATTTATTAAATTTGGATGCTACTATAGCAAAAGAACTATTTGATGGGGTTAATTATCCTTGGGAGGTACTACCTCTTATTAAAGATTTTATTTTGAAAGTAGGGCCTACTTTATCTAATGATTATGTATTATATAAGGATAGTGTATGGGTGCATAAAAGTGTAAAGATAAGTGAGAAATCAGATATAAATGCACCAGTAATTATTGGTGAAGGAACAGAAGTAAGACCGGGAGCATTTATTAGAGGTAGTGCAATTATTGGTAAAAATTGTGTAATTGGTAATAGTACTGAGATAAAGAACGCAATTATTTTTGATAATTGTCAGTGCCCTCATTATAATTATGTTGGTGATGCAATCTTAGGGGATCATGCTCATACTGGTGCAGGAGTTATTTTATCTAATGTTAAAAGCGATAAGAGTAATGTAGTTGTTAAAGAAGATGGTGGAATAGCAACTGGGCTTAGGAAGATGAGTGCGATACTTGGAGATTATAGTGATATTGGGTGTAATAGTGTACTATGTCCTGGAACTATAATTGGTGCTCATACTAATGTGTATCCACTTACGATGGTAAGAGGTGTTATTGGAGATTGGAAGATAGTTAAATCAATGGATAATATTGTAGATAAGGAGCAAAGATAATGGGAAGATTATTTGGAACTGATGGTGCTAGAGGAATTGCTGGAGGTGAACTTACTGCGGATTTAGCAATGAAGATAGGGGCTAGTGCAGCTTATGTTTTGGGTGAGAATAAAAAGATTAAGGTTATTGTAGGGATGGATACTAGATATTCTGGGGATATGCTCGCATGTGCTGTTAATGCTGGGCTATTAAGTATGGGTGCTGATGTTATTTTTGTTGGGGTAGTGCCAACTCCTGCAGTTTCTTTTTTAGTAACGCATTTAAAAGCTGATATGGGTGTAATGATTTCGGCAAGTCATAATCCTGCTAAGTATAATGGAATTAAGTTATTTAATAATAAGGGATATAAACTTGCTGATGAGATTGAAGAAAAAATAGAGCATTATATTCTAGATGAAAAGTTACCAGAATGTACTAATATTGGTAGATATGAGAGAGATGAAAATTTAAAAAATAAATATATTAATTTTTTGTATACTTTAGCAAATGATTATAATGGTCTTAAAGTTGTAGTGGATTGTGCTAATGGTTCAGCATCTGCTACTGCACCTACTTTATTTGAAAAGTTAAATGTTAATGCAGAAATTATTTTTGATAATCCTGATGGAGTAAATATTAATGATAATTGTGGGTCTACTCACTTAGAGTCTTTGATTAGTAAAGTTAAGGAAACAGGTGCTGATTTAGGGATTGCTTATGATGGAGATGCGGATAGATGTTTACTTGTTACTAATGATGGAGATGTTATTGATGGAGATTATGTACTTGCAATTTGTGGTAAATATTTAAAGGAAAAGGGCAGACTTAATAATAATGCGATAGTTGGAACCGTAATGTCAAATTTAGGATTAAGAAAATTTTGTGAAAGTGAGAATATTAATTTTGTAGCTACTAAAGTTGGCGACAGGTACGTTTTAGAAGAGATGCTTGATAAGGCTTATATGATTGGTGGAGAGCAGTCGGGACATGTGATTTTTAAAGAATATGCAAATACTGGTGATGGTGAGCTTACTTCTCTTATGGTTTTAAATATATTAAGTGAAAGAAAATGTAAGTTAAGTGAACTAGCTAGTATTATGGATAAATATCCACAGGTTCTTGTGAATGTTAATGTTACTAAGGAAGGTAAAACTTCATTTGGTGAGGATGCTGAAATTAATGTTTTGATTAAAAAGTATGAAGAAGAACTTAATGGTGATGGTCGTATATTAATCAGGGCTAGTGGCACGGAAAATTTAATTAGAGTTATGATTGAAGGTAAAAATACTGAGGAAATTAGTAGAATGGCAACTGATATTGCTGATTTAATTAATAAAAAGTTTGGTATATAGGTTAAAGGAACACTCATTATGAGTGCTTTTTTTATATAATAAAATAGGTGAGGTTATGGATAGTCAAATTATTAAAATTGTTGGACTAGTTGTATCACTTATAGCAATAGTTACACCTTTATTAAAGCTTAATACGTCAATTACTAAGCTTAATATGAATACTAAATTACTTACAGATAAGGTTGATGAACTTACTAAGATGTCATCTAGTCTTGATAAAAGGGTTACTGTATTAGAGGGGAGAAAAAAGGATGGAACTGACTGCGTTTAGTGTTATTTCTTTAGTTACACTTATTATTGGTTTTATTAGTAAGAAGTTAAAAATTGTGGATAAGAAGTATATTCCTTTGCAAAATGTAATAATTGGAATTATTTCGGGATTCATTGTTTATTTTGCAGAGATTGAGACTAGCATTTTTCGCTCGATTGTTCTTTGCTTGATTGGATCTTTATCTGCAGGTGGTGCTTATGATGCTTTGAAGATAGGAGATGATAAAAATAAAGACGAATAAAGAGTTTGTAAGTTATTTAAAGACTTTACTTAACAGGAATACTGTTTATATGTGGGGTGAGTTTGGCAGACTTGTAACAAATAATACAATTGATGGTAAGAAAAAGCAGTATCCTAGTCATTATGACGATACAAAAGTTAAATATTTAAAAAGTTTAGTAGGAAAAAATTATTATGCTTATGATTGTGCAGGATTGATTAAGTCTTATTTTATGAGTGATTATGGAAATAAGAAGGTAAGTTACATTGCTGGTTATGATAAGGATGCGTATGGGATAACAGTTGGTACTGCAAGTGAGAAAGGTGACATTTCTACACTTCCAGAGGAAGAAGGAGTACTTTTATATATGAAAGGTCATTGTGGAGTATATATTGGTGATAGTAAGGTGATTGAGTGTACATCTAATCAGAAGATTTCAGGGATAAAGTATGGAAAGGTGTGTATTTCTAATTTAAGTGCTAGACCTTGGAAGACTTGGACTAAGAGTAAATGGTTATCTTATGTGAAGAATGAACCAGAAATTGTTAAAGAAGATGAAATTAAGGAGGAAGTGCCAAAAGAGGAACCGAAGATAGAAGAACCTAAAACGCTAGAGGTGACTGATAATAAAGAAGTTAAGCCAGATATTCCTGTTGAAGATAAAAAAGAAGAGGTTAAAGAAGAAACAAAAACATTATTTGAAAAAATTTGGGAGTTTATTTTAAAAATTTTAGATTTGTTAAAAGTTAAAAAATAAAAATTGCACTATTAAAAAAATATTATTTATGCTATATTTATTATGAGGTAAGATATGAAGAAGATTTTAAAGGTTGCTTTAATATGTTTAGTAGTTGTTCTAGCGGGGGTATTTATTTGGTATAAGATAAAACCTAGTAATGATACAAAAAAATTATATATGTCTTGTGGAAATAAAAGTGATAATTATAATGTTTTAACTGGATATGAACTATCTTTTGATAAGAACGATGCATGTAAGACAGATTTTGAAGTAATGAATGTGGATAATACTTATTTAAAACTTAGAGCAAATAAATATTTTTATTCTTTAGATGGTAATGGAAAGATAAATGAAGCAAAAGTTTCACAAGATATATTTGTATTAGCAAATGAAGAGTTAGTTTTATACGGAATTGATAAAAAAACTAAATATATTTTTGAATATAAATAAGAATTTTATGATATAATTTTCTTAGGTGAGATTATGTCAAAGAAATTCTTTTTTTTAATATCATTTTTATTATTTCCAATTATGGTTTTTGCAAAAGATGAATTTGTGTTAGAATGTGATAAAGGTAATTATTATATTGATGATCAGTTTATTTGTAGAGTTTCAATCAATCAAGATGCATCTTATGATGAAATCGATTTTAATTATGAATTTGATGATGGAATTGAACTTGTTGATGTTAGAAGTAATTACGAAAAAGTTTGGCAGATAACTAATGATAAGCAAACAATAAGTGCTAAGACAAAAAGTGATACACAGGAAAGTGGTTTGCAAGAGTATGGTATTTTGCTATTTAAGGCAAAAACAGATGGAATTCATTCTATTAAATTAATCAATATAAAATCTAAGAATTCTAGTAATAAAACGGAATTGACATATGACGATGTAAATAGCGAAGTCAAAGTAATTTCTGCGAATAATAATATTAAGGAGATAAAAATTAATGGAAAGGTTCTTGAAGGATTTACTAATACAGAGAAACTTTATAGTCTGCAGTCTTCAGATGAAAAAATTAACATAGAAGTAACTTTAGAAAATGAGTTTGCAACTATAACTGGGGCTGGGGATTATACTTTTGCAAAAGATAGTAATGAACTTATTGTGCCAATAACTGTTTTATCAGAAAATGGAAATCAGAAGGTTGTATTAATAAGATTTTATAAAGATGATAAAATACAATCTGGCAGTTTAAATGGTATTTTAATTAAAGATAATAAAAAAAATAATTTAATTATAGATTTTAAGCCAGATGTTTATGAGTATTATTTAAATGTTACCTCTAGTGTTGCAAGTTTAGAAATAAGTCCAGAGGCAGGAAATGGTGAGTTTGTTAAGAATTATGGTAAGCAAACTATTAAACTTTTAAATGGTGATAATGTTGTACAAATAAGACTCAAAGATGATAATGGAAATATAAGAACTTATTTTATTTTTATAACCAAGACAATAAAAAATGCTTCTAGTAATAATTATATTTCTAATTTAAAGATAGATGGATATAATTTAGAATTTAGTAAAAGAGTTAAGAACTATGTATTAGAAATAAAGAAGAATGTTAATAAGTTAGATATTACTCCTGCTCTAGAAGATGATAGTGCATCTTATATTATTAAAGGTAATGATAATTTAACTGAGGGTAGTGTAATAAAGATTATAGTTACCGCAGAAAATGGAGCAAGAGCAACTTATCAGATAACTATTAAATATAAGTCTGTTAATTATGCTTTATATATCTTTTTGGTAGTAGCAGTTGCTGGAGTTGGTTATATTGTAGTTAAATATAAAGGTGTTATTAAGGATACCTATAAGAGTCTTTCTAAAAAGTTTGAGGTTAAAAATAGTGTTAAGAATACTAATGTTAAAAAATCTATTGATAAGAAGGCTCCAGTTAAGAATAAAAAAACTAGTGCTAAACCAGTAGTTAATAAAGAAATTAAAAAGCAGGCGAATACTAAAAATACAAATACTAAAAAGAAAACATCAAAAAAGAAAAAAACAAATAAAGGTAAAAAGAAAAAAACTTCTAAAAAATCAAAGAAAAAATAATTAAAGTTTTTTCTTTTTTTGTACCATAATATATATATGAAAGATTTTAATTATTTAAGTAGAGATAATATTTTAACAACAATTCTTTTATTTTTTGCATTTTCTTTTATTGGTTATTTATGGGAAATGATATTATTTATTTTTCTAAAAATAACAAATTGTTTTCTTGTGATTTAGCGACTTTATACGAAAAGGAGCAAAATTTGGATTTAGCTTCAGGAGAAGTGATTACATATATGGAATATATAAAAAAATGAATGAAGGACAAAAACTAGTCGATATACATGACTTAATTGCTTTTAAAATAATGGTAGAAGAAGTAGAAAAATGTTATTTAACTTTATACTTAATTCACAAAGAATATCCACCAATGAATGAAAAATTTAAAGACTATATAGCAAATCCAAAAACAAATATGTATAGAAGCCTACATACAACAGTATTTGAACGTCATGGTAGATTAATTCAAACACAAATAAGAACCTTTGAAATGGATAAAATCGCTTCATTTGGACTAACAGCATATTGGGATATTGAAAAAAATAAAGCAAGAGATGTAATGCAAAATGACTTAAAAGAAAAATATCAATTCTTTAAATCCCTGACAGAAATAAATTCAATGTTTGGAGATAATCAAGAATTTGTAAGTCAAGTGAAAAAAGAATTATTTGCTGATAAAGTTTATTGTTATACTACTAAAGGTGACATAATAGAACTTCCAAAAGGTTCAACAGTAGTAGACTTTGCTTACAAAATACACACTGATGTAGGTAACACCATGGTTGGAGCATTTGTTAATGAAGAATATGTACCAATTAGTTACGTATTAAAAAATAAAGATAGAGTTAGAATTGTAACAGATGAATTATCTTTTGGACCAAGAGAAGAATGGGAAAGCCTTGCAAAAACATGCTCTGCAAAAAAGAAAATAAGGGAATTTAATAGAAACAATTGAGTTTATAGGGAACTCATGCAAAAAACTAAGAAGGAGGAAAAATGAAACAGATTTTAAATAAGGAAAATGAAAAATACGCAAGAAAATGCTTTGAAGAAGCAATTGATATGGGGGTTAACTTTAAATTAGAAAACAAGGTTAGAGAAAAAATATTTTCTAAAGAAAGTATGGAAGAATTATTGAAGTTACCAATTTCTGAAAGTACACCAGAAGATGTGCTAAATGATTTTAATGAAAATATTTTACCATACTGCACAAACTTTTCTAATACAAAATTTATGGGATTTCCAGATGCAGGAAATAGCATTTCTGGTATAACTGGTGCGATTGTCAGCGATTTTATGCAACAAAATATTATTAATTCTACTTTCTGTGCACCAATTGCAACTTACATGGAAATTGCTGTGATTAAATGGTTAAGAGAAGTAATAGGATATAAAATTAACCCGATAAATAATATTTGGGATGTAGGAGGAATCATTACATATGGAGGAACAGGTAGTAATACTACAGCAATGTTATTAGCAAGAGAAAATTTTAGAAAGAATACTATGGAATACGGTGTTAGAAATCCAGAAGAATACAAGATATTAATACCCAAAGGAATTGGACATTATAGTATAAAAAGTGCATCAATGTGGATAGGCT